>ORJL010699931.1_pt1 | contig 235596 bp, 179 predicted proteins | sample 1779941 | NCBI WGS metagenome assembly ORJL01 (sample SAMEA104232317, study PRJEB22302) | groundwater metagenome | biome: forest; feature: aquifer; material: groundwater | place: USA | collected 2011-08-07 | depth 5.8 m | reverse complement strand
CGTCAGACCAGCGCTTTGCCTGCGGCTTCCTTCAGATTCCACCTCGCGATGGACACCCTTGCCGTCCAGCTAACGATTCCCCCTGTCGGGTTCGTAGGAGACTTTCACTCCCTAGTAAGAGCGCCCTGCCGGGCGCACCAAACAAAAACAGCGAGACATCTTTTTGGGATGCCTCGCTGTTCCTTTCATTCAAACCGGCTAGAACTGAAGCTTCAGCGCGAATTGAATAACACGGGCCGATTCCCCAGTCTGCACGATCGTTTGCGTCGAAGGCGGCGCTACTGCAGCGCAGCAGGTCTGCGCGAACACGCTCGACAGGATACTCGGTGAACCTGACGATGCATCCCGCGGATTGTCAAAGTTCGGGTGATTGAGCGCATTGAACATCTCGGTGCGGAACTGCACTTTGAAGCGCTCAGTGATCTGGAATGTCTTGATAAAGCCCAGGTCGAGGTTCCAGTAGTGCGGCGCGGCAAAAATGTTGCGCCCGGCACCGTTTTGCCCTGGCTCAGGGATCGCAAAGTTATTGGCGTTGGGGAACACTGATGGACCGGCGACTCCAGGCAGTTGGATTAGTGCCGGCTGGATCGGCGTTAGCACGGCAGCGCGGGATTGATGCGCACCGTTAGCTGTGAATACGCCGCTGCGCACGCTGAACGGCTCGCCAGTCTGGAAGGTGTAGATGCTGTTAACAGTCCAGCCTCCGAGCAGGTGGTTAACCACTCCACGTGATGAAGTCAGGAAGTGTTTTCCTTTGCCAACTGGCACTTCCCAAACTGACGCAACTTGCAAAACCTGCGTGCGGTCAAAATCAGAGCGCGCGCGCTCGATGCTCCAGTTGCGGATATCGACCGGAGTACGAGAGTTGGTGTTCGAGAGTCCGCCCCCCGAGGCTGCACCGACGGGGTCAACTGACTGGTTGTCGATCGACTTGCCGAAGGTGTAGGCCATGCTCAGTCCGAGGCCGCTGCTGAAGCGACGCCGCAGCGTGAATTGCGCTGCGTTGTAGTTTGAATCGCCGCTGTTATCGAGATAGGTAATCACGCCGAACTGCTGATTGGGTCGCAGCCTCATGATCAGAGTTGTGTCCTCGATGCGATTGCTGAAGTTGCCGATGTTATTCTGATCCAGCTCACCGCCAGTAGTTCCTGAGTTAACGAAGGTTGTAGCCTGAGCGGTCGTAAGTCCGCCCGCGGCCTGCAACTGTGCAAACAAAGCGGGGACAATGCCCACGACGCCAGCCGGGCAGCCCGTTCCAGTACCGAAACCCGTACAGCCGTTGCGTCGATTCTGCCGCATGGCCAAAAACGATTGCAGGACCGGATCGGGGTTGATTTGGTTGATGTCGTACGCCATGAACAGGTGTTCACCACGCCGCCCAATGTATGCAGCCTGCATTACCAGACCCCAGGGCAACTCGCGTTGCAAACTAATGTTCCACTCGTGAACCGTCGGCAATTTCATTTGCGGTGCGAAAACGGCCACCGGCGGCGAATTGGCTCGCAATTGTTGCGGTGGTGTAAAGAACGACGACGGCCTAACTGAGGGCGCCGGCAGTTGGGTGGGGAAGCCACCAGCCACTGTCTTGTTAATGTCGGGCGAGTTAACGCAACCCTGGGTGATCGTGGTAAACGGGAATGTCGTGGTGCAGCTCTGAACCAGTCCGGGAATCCTGCCTGCTGCCGCCGTCACCTGGAACGATGAGATGGTGTCGAAGGCTATGCCATAGCCAAGGCGAATCACGCTCTTATCGCCGCCGCCGAAAAGACTATGCAACAGGCCCGATTTGAAGTTGGGACTGTAAGCCAGGCCTAAGCGCGGTCCAAAGCCGGTATTGTTTCCCTCGTACCAATGACGGGCTTTAACGAAAGTCACCGCACCCGGCGCATTGACAACGGGCGCTGCCGGCAGCGCCGTGCCTGCTATTGCAGAGCCGGCGACAAAGACATTAGCGGACGGCGACGTGTTAGATGGTGGATTGATTTCCACACGGGCGCCGTAGTTCAAAGTTATGTTTGGGCGAACCTTCCATTCATCCTGGAAATAGAAGTTGTACTGATCGAGGTTGTGCTTTTCCGCATACAACGTGACGTTGTTGCCAGTCTTGAATGGCAGAAACGCATCATCCTTCAAATTAGAGATGAATGTCTGAGAGATTCTTGCGGGCAGGCCATATAGAGCGGTGATCATATTGCCCAGCGTGACCTGATCGTTAGCCGCCTGGATGCCGCCTGGGACTGCGAAGCCGTCGTTGGTAAACGGATTACGGTTGCCCTGTGAAAACGTTACCGAAGGTGTGACGTTGATGCCGCCCGGCTGGCCGCGTTGATCCACGTGACGGTAGTAGCGCAGGTTGACTCCGCCGCGGAACACGTGCGCGCCGCGAACGATACTCAAGTTATCGAGGATCTGTGGCGTCGTAACCCAGCGTGCGGTGCGGGGCGTGTTGATGTAAGGCTCGCTGAGACTGGTAAAGTCAAAAGGTGGCACGTTGGGCCAGACCGAGTTGGCCTCGCCTTGAGTGAATAGAAAACCAAACCGACCATAACCGACCGTGAGTTCGTTGACGATGCGCGGCGAGATCACCCGCCGATAGCTGAGCGCGAGGTTCGACGTGCGGCGGTAAACTTCGCCCAACGGCGGCCCGGTAGGATAGACCTGCGGTCTGCCGTTCAGGGGGTCGCCCTTCAGCGTATTGTAGTCCGACCAAAGGTAGCGACCGAACATGCTGTTGTTCGCATTAAAGTTGTGATCGATGCGGGCGTTGATCGCCGGACCCCGAACCGCAGTTGGCGGATTCCAAAGGTAGGTGCCTGTATTCAGGCCATCACCCTGGGAAAAGTTGTTCGGTAGTGGATACCCGCCGAGCAGCGTCGCCACCGCCGTATCGAGCGGCTTTGCCAAGGTGTTATTTCCCGGCAGGCGAGTGTCATAAGTGCGAACGCACCGAAGCGAGGTGGGTGTGGCGCACAGCGGAACGTTCAAGGCGCCGGTGGTGGTATTCACCAGTAGCGTATTGTTCCGCGTGATAGTCGTACCATTGATGACCAGCGCATTCGTCGGGTCGGGCACAAAGAATCGAAAAATTCCGCTCCGCGCCTCAGCCGTGTACACAATGGGAAATCCGAACGTTTGATCTATGGGTTGGGTGAAGTCGACCCGGTTGTACTGCCAGCTGCCAAAGAAGAAGGTCTTGTTTTTCTTGATTGGCCCTGACATCTCAAAACCGTATTGATCCAGTCTGATGAGCGGTTTGGCATTCTTCTGCGCATTGGCAAAAAACTCGTTCGAGTTAAGCGCCTCGTTGCGGATAAAGAAAAAGCCGGTCCCATGAAACTCGCTCGTCCCACTGCGGGTCGCAATCGAAATCGAAGCACCGCTGTTGCGGCCCTCTTCGGCGGTCGCGTTGTTGGTCGTTACTTTGAATTCCTGGACGTTATCAGGATTGATGCGATAGAGGTTGCTAACCGGGTTCGGCACTGATGATTCGTTAGCTTCGATCCCGTCGATCGTCACGTTGTAGGCGCGGTCGCGCGAGCCATTCACGTGCACGCCCGAACCGGCGCCACCGAATGACCTTTGGACGACGCCGGGTTCCAGCAACAAGAGAGTCAGCGGATTCCGACCGTTGAGCGGCAGGGCCTCGATCGCTTTCTGCTCAACCACATTTCCAATTGTGGCGTTTGCCGTTTGCAGTTGCTCAGTTCCGCCCGTAACCGTGACGGTTTCGGACACCTGGCCCACTTCCATTACGGCGTCGACCGTTAGCGGCGTGCCCACTTCCAGCGCGTTGCCGGTCTTCTTGTAAGTCTTGAATCCAGACTTTTCGACCGTGATCGTGTAATTGCCGACCGGCAGCGAAGCAAACGCGAACAAACCCGCGTCCGTCGTCTGCTGGCTTTGCGAGACGTTCGTGGCGTCGCTCTTGGCTGTCACCGTGGCGCCGGGCACGACCGCGCCGTTGCCGTCTCGAACCGTTCCGGAAATTCCCGATGTGCCGGTCTGTCCCAGGGCCAGAGTGGCGCAAAGGACTAACAGAACAAAAAGCGAACCGAGCAAGTTTGCTGGCTTTAGCATTGGTGCAATCCTCCTGAATGAGCGTAGACTAATAGCGATTCCAAAAAACCACCTCGAGCAACCCAACGTTTTCTGCTAACTGAAAATGGCGAGGCCGAAAAAGCAAGCAGTTAGTTCAGACCGTCAAATCCATTATGAGACCGCGTTGCACAAAATTTGCACGCAAGTATATAGCCTGAAGTTTTCTCGTCAAGGATTTTTAAGAGACTCAAGCGTTCGAGTATGATAAACCTCTCATAGAACATCAGTTCAAGTGTTGTGTACGGCCGAATCTTGCGAATAGTTTTGAGGGCCAGTGGCCAAAGCGACGACAGACCTCTACGAAAAAATGGAAGAATCATCCATTATTCTGAAAAGTCACCGACGAAGCGCGTCACAACCGAAAAGAAGCCTGGCCGTCCATCAAGCCTGTTTATTGAAGTGATAAGTTCTTTTAGTTTTCATTGTGAGTCTAGCCCTAATAGAATTGGTGGCTTACCCGCGATTGGCGTCGATGGTCGTTCACAGCAGTTCAACCGTTCTTTTTAATGTTCCAGTAAAGAGGATTCCATCATGAAACATCAGGTTCACATTCTGCGCGCCCTGTTTGTCGCAGTCGTTCTGTGCTTTGGCTTGACCGGGATCGCCGTGGCTCAGGAAATCACCGGCTCGATTGTAGGCACGGTCAAGGATGCCAACGGCGCCGCCGTTAAGGGAGCGACAGTCACGGCCACTATTCCCAGCCAAGGGAATAGGGTCATTCGTACTGTCAATACAACTGACGATGGAACTTTTTCGATTCCAAACATCCCGACAAATACCTATTCAATTACCATCGAGGCCACAAACTTCAAGAAGCTCGTTGAAACGGACATTAAGGTAGACGTCGGACAGCGCCGTCCCGTCGAGGTGACACTCGAAGCTGGAAATATCGCAGAGGTGGTAACCGTCGAGGCGAACCCCGTAGCGGTCGAGTTAACGACACCAACGGTATCAACAGTTATAAGCGGCGATCAGGCGCGCGAACTGTCGTTGAATAATCGCAACTGGATTCAGTTCGTAACGTTGGCACCGGGTGTTTCAAATAACCTTGCCGATTTAGTTCCAATAGGAAGCTTTAGTCCAGATGGGTCTCCAGCGATCGCTTCTATATCAGTAAACGGCGCTCGGCAAAGTCAGAACACCTTTACAGTTGACGGAGCCGATATCACTGATCGTGGATCGAACATTACCCTCCAGGCGTTTCCCAGTGTGGACTCGATCGGTGAGCTTAAGGTGCTTCGCTCGTTGTATCCAGCAGAGTCCGGACGAAGCGGCGGCGGTCAGGTAAATATTGTTACCCGCAGCGGAACGGACAAGTTCCACGGGTCGGGATACGAATTTGTGCGAAACGAGAAATTGAATGCAAATTCATACCTAAACAATCGCAATAAACCCGCAGGCGTAGATGCGAACGGCAAAGCAATCCGCCCACCTTTTCGTTACAACAATTACGGACTCACCATCGGAGGCCCGGTGTATGTTCTTCGATTCGGCGAAGGCGGTAAGATGGCCAAGAAGCTGGCGCACACTTACTTCTTCTTTTCCGAGGAGCAAAGGAAAGACCGCCGCTATTCCACCCTCTCGGGTCTCGTGCCGTCGTTGGGAATGCGAGGCGGAATTTTCACTTTTCCGATATGTTTGAGCGGCGCGATTTCAGGTACTACACGGACATGCACACAAATATTGCCGGCTGGGCAGCCTATCAGCAGTCTTGCGGCGATCAATCCGGCTTCTCAACAGTACTTAACAAGTATTTTTCAACTAGAACCGGCGCCCAATTCCGGAACGTTTGGTGTGGTGTCTACCGCCTCTTCGAAGTTTGATTTTAGACAGGAAATCATCAAACTCGATACCAGTTTCACCAAGAACTGGACGGGGTATTACCGTTATGAGCGGGATCAGAATCCACTTCTTTCACCTAACTCTGTTTTCAGTACCCCGTGTAACGTGCCGGACGTATGTACTGGAAACACAAATTCTCCGGGACGGACGCATACCTTCCAAACCGCTTATGTCGTAACCCCTCGGCTCATTGTTGAAGGAAGATACACCCATGCCTATGGAGCAATAGTTGTAAATACGGTTGGCTCATTGTCTTCGCAGAGATCGCCAATACCCGTGGTAAAACCCTACGATGTGCCAGATGACCGTGTACCTTCGGTTACCGTCACAAACCTCAGTACCCTGCAGGCATTCGGGCCCTACAACAACTTTTCGACCAAAGATGATTGGGGCGGCAACGTGACTTGGATCAGCGGTAATCACACATTCAAATTCGGAGGTAACTTTTCGAAGTATCGCAAGAACGAAGACAACGGTTTGGGTGGAACCGGACAAGGTTCGTTTAGCGCGTTTTTCAATACGACCGCTGCGAGTCCGACGAGAGGCACAAATTGTGTTAACACCTCCAATGTGGCTATTGCTTGTCCCACGGGACAGCAGACTACTGAGCAGAACTTCGCGAACTTCCTGCTGGGAAACAACGTGACGTTCGCCCAAACCAAATACCGACTTACGGCTGATTTCAGACAGCGAAACGTCGAAGGTTATGCTCAGGACGAGTTTCGTCTGAGGCGAAACCTAACCATTTATTCCGGCATCAGATACTCGTTTTTCGGAGGTCCCTATGCGGCGAACGGATTACTAACTAATTTCGTTCCCGAGTTGTGGAATTCAGCCACTGCACCTCAGGTTACCTTCGACGGAAATCGTGTCACGAGTTCGGGCAATTTTTGTAACGGGATAATCGTCAACGCGCAGAACTACCAAACCGGCCCGTCGACCTATCAATGTACGCCCACTACCTCGCCGTATGGTAAGTACATTTATCGTGCGCCGAAGACGAATTTTGCTCCACGCTTCGGGCTCGCTTGGGATCCCTCCGGCAAGGCCCAAACTGTCATTCGGTTGGGCTACGGTATTTATCACGAACAGACGCTGGTTGGTCACATCGAGACACACCTGGGTAACAATCCTCCTTATCAAGAAACAATATCGATTAGTGGTGGATCTGTTAGTCAGCCAGTTCCGACCGGAGTGTCTCCGACAGTTACTGCCTCGCTCGCAATTCCCGCCCTGATTCGTGGCGTTGATACCGATTACAAGACGCCGTACATGCAGCACTGGTCGCTGGACGTCCAGCATGTGTTCTCGAAGAATACGATTGTCTCGGTTGGTTATTATGGATCAAAGGGCACTCATCTTATCGGTGTTACGGATATCAATAACCTGCCGCCGGGGTATGCGTTGACCAAGACCTGTGCCCTTACCGCTACGACCACAGGACCATGTCAGCCGCGAGATGGATCTGGTACTCCGATACCGTTCCTTTCAGGACCGGCGGAATTGGTTCTAGATCAGATTCGACCTTATCGTGGGTGGCGCGGCATCTCGATGATTCAGCCGAAATACAACTCTAATTATCACAGCCTTCAGGTCTCTGCTACCCAACGATTTACGGGTGCTTCGCAGGTACAACTCGCGTATACCTGGTCGAAAAACCTAACGGATAATCAGAGCGATCGATCGAACGCGGCTCAAAATAATTACGATACAAAAGCCGAATATGGTAGGGCTTTTCTGGATCGGCGGCACATCCTGACAGTCAACTATGTATATCAACTACCATTCTTCAAGAAGCAGGAGGGCTTGACCGGCAAAGTTTTAGGCGGCTGGCAGGCGTCCGGAATTGTAACCTATCAAACCGGTCTCCCGTTCACTCCGACCTATTCCAGTTTTGACCCTGCAGGTATTGGCTTCCTGAATGCGAGTTCACCCGCTGGTGGTCGTCCTTATCAGTCCTGCGATCCAAATCAGGGTGGTCAACGCACGTTCGACGAATGGTTCAACTACGGCTGCTTCCAGTCATCGACACCTACATCGGCTCCCGCTGTGCCAGGTAACGCGGGTCGCGGGGTAATTACCGGGCCGCCGACTTTCCGCGTCGATTTCAGCATGGCGAAGAATATCAAGTTTAGCGAGCGCATGCGGCTCCAGTTAAGAGTAGAAGCTTTCAATATTCTCAACCACACCAACCTTACGACGCTGTCCCTTGCCGCATCCACGCCGCATACAGTCAGTTCTTTAGGCGTACATTCGGGTTTTGGGACGGTGACAGGTACACGTGACCCACGCACAATTCAGTTTGGCGCGAAGCTGTACTTCTAGTTTTTCATCTGCGTTAAGTTGACCGAGTGCCCGCCACGTGAAAGCGTTGCGGGCATTCGCGCGTTTACCCCGCATTCATGTTTTAATGACTTAAGAAGATGTCCAACGTTTCCGAAAGCACGGTCTTGCTGCGTGGCGCACGTATCATTGCGCCGGATCGCACCATCGAACACGGCGCTCTCCTAATTGCGAACGCCCGTATAGACAGCCTATTCGAAAGCCATAATGATTTGCCGGTTGCGGATTCCGTGCTTGATCTCGCCGGCCTAACCCTCTTCCCCGGATTCATCGACGTTCACATTCACGGCGTGATCGGCGTCGATACTATGAACGCGAGCGCGGACAACTTGCGCCGCGTTGCCGAGTTTCTCGCGCGCAATGGGGTGACGGCGTGGCTGCCGACACTTGTACCTTCGCCTATCGAGCACTACGAGCGAGCCATCAGCGTGATTGAAGCTGCGATGGCACAGGCTTCGATCTGCGATCCCGAACAGCGTTTAGAGTTCCGACTTCAGTCGGGTGTTGCTGGTTCTGAAAAAGACCCAACTGAAGTTGGTGCCCTAAACACCTGTCACGCGCGCATTCTCGGCGTTCACTATGAGGGTCCCTTCGTCAACAGCGAGCAGTGTGGCGCGCTTCGTCGCGAACATTTTCGAACGTATGACGGCACAGCGAGCCTTGATGATCTGCCGACGATCAAGAACGAAAGCGCCGTCCACATGATGACATTGGCGCCGGAGATCGAAGGCGGCATTGACCTGATCAAGGAACTGCGCAGACGCGACTGGATAGTTTCCCTCGGCCACACGCGAGCGACTGTCGGTGTGCTCGACCAGGCATTAGCAGCCGGAGCCTGCCACATGACGCACTTCATGAACGCCATGACGCCGCTGCATCATCGCGCGCCCGGGCCGGTTGGCTGGGGACTGCTTCACGATGACGTGACGTGCGATCTAATCGCCGATGGGATTCATATCGAACCGATGATGCTTAAGATCATCCTGCGCAACAAGACCGCGAACCGGGTTTCTTTGATCAGCGATGCGATTGCCGCCGTCGGCCTCGGCGATGGTGATTATGAAATCTGGGGCGAGAAGATCACGGTTCGCGATGGCCGCACCCAGAACGCGCGCGGCAGTATTGCGGGTTCGGTCATCACGATGCTCGACGCAGTGCGAATGATGTTGTCGCTCGGCGCAACTGAATTTGAGGTAGCGCGCATGGCTTCAACCAACCCCGCGCTCCTGCTCGGAGTCGATCGTGATTGTGGCTCGATTGAAGAAGGTAAGCGCGCCGATTTGGTCGCGATTGATCAAAAAGGGAGGGTTCAAATGACGATCATCGGCGGGACCGTAATGGCAAGCGGAGTATAGAGTACCAACTTCAGTTGGGGTTTTTTAGTCGCCAAAGCCCGACTGAAGTCGGTACTCTAAACGCCGTCATTGAAGCGAGACGGCAAAAAACAAAATCGGTCGCGGCTTTCCCTTCACCACTAGCGCCGCTGGTCCCAGGTACAAACGCGGCGCCACCTCACGCACTTCATCGACGATTGATCGGATGAATGGCGGATTGCCGGGTCCGGAATAATCCAAACGAAACGAGGGATTGCCATCAAGGAACGATGGCTCAAAGCGCGTCTTGAACGGAAACCATCGCCGCCTCCCAAACAATTTTACGCGGTTAATCCCTTCGCCTTGATCGTTGCTTCGGCTCTTGAACGTTTTGCCCTCCCACGGAAACGCCGTGGAAGCGCCAAACGTGCGCAGCCACCACGCCACTGGCCCACGCGCCGGTGAGCGCCAGGCCAACATCGCGCCGACGGCATCCCCGTCCAAATCAGACAGCGCCGATGGTCGCTTCCCCGCGCGATAGAGCGCGTCGAGTTCCTTGAAGCTCATTCGCCGCAGGGCGGCAATATCCAAAGTCGATCCGTCTTCAACCGCGCGTGCCGTGGCACTCATCTTTTATCTCCTCTCGCGTTTCATTACGCCGTAACCACCTATAATTACGAGCGCCAGGCCAATCAGGATGTGCAAAATATCATCCGTCCTCGTCCAAAGAAAATATTGCTTGGGCGGCAGATTCGCAAAACTTGCGAGCGCCTGGTAGAGATCAATCAACCCAAATCCAAAATTGAAAACACTTATGAGCGACTCTCGGCGGCTCAAGGCCAAAGTCAGACCGATGGTCCCGAAGACGATATGAAAGACATTGTAAGGCGGCGCGCCGCTGGTGAGACTCTGCTGCGCCGGGACAAGGAACCCCGCGACGCCCGCCAGAATCAGCACGGGGGCAAAGATTGCCAGGGTTATGAAGTTGACGCTCTTCCTATCGCTCATTGATTTCCACTCCTTCATACAGCCCGGCGCGCCGATACGATTCGTCAAGCAGTTCGACCGGATGACAAACTTGCAATTCCCTTCCCGCCAGGCGAGCGCCGGCGGCGATTTGCATATGACATCCGGCGTTTCCGGTCGCCAAAACCTTCGCGCCGCACTGTTCTATGTTCTTGAGCTTCTCCGCGAAGACTTCCTCTGACAGTTCAGGCTCCATCAAGTTGTACACGCCCGCGCCACCGCAACACACGTCACTGCCAGGCAACAAAGCGAAATTCAATTCCGGAATTGCCCAAAGCATTTTCAAAGACGCATCGGCGCCGTGCTGTCCATGCAGCAGGTGACAGGAAGCGTCGTAAGTTGTGCGCTCGGATCCGATGGCCGCGCCATTACGAAAGCCAATCGCTTCGAGTTGCTGGCCCACGTCGCGCACGCGCGCGCTGAATTTCTGTGCCCGTTCGGCATACATCGCATCGTCAGCAAGTAGATGAGCGTATGAAACCAGCATTGAGCCACAGCCGCCCGCGTTCGTCACGATCGGCGCGTCGCGATTCTCCTCGCTGCCGGCGAACGCGTCAATGTTTTTTCGCGCCAGAATCCGCGCGCCATCGAGATCGCCGGCGTGCGCATGAAGCGCGCCGCAGCAAACCTGGTTTGCCGGCGCTTGGGCTGCGCAATCATTAACCTCCAGCACCCGAGTCGTGGCGTCATTCACTCGTTGAAACAAGCCTTCGGTTACGCACGACTTGAAAAGAAGTGCTGGAGCGCCCGTTGGAGCGCCCGCATCCTGCGGGCGGTTCGCGCGCATCCTGCGCGCCTCAATGTTTGCCGACGAACTATCAAGCAGCGCCAACCCAAATTCAAATTGCGGCGACATCTCGCGCGCGAACTTCGTCTTCAACAGTAACCGCGCCACTTTGAAGTCACGCAGGAAACGAGCGAACGCAAACGCTGCGCGCAAGCGTCTCGGCTGCAGCCAAACGTGACGCAACGCGAATCTCATCAGCGAATGTACGCCCCCGCGCCGTGGATTTGCCTGTACGATTTCTGCTCGCGCGGCTTCCAGCAATTGGCCGTATTCGACTCCCGCTGGACACGCGGCCTCGCACGCGCGACAACCGAGACAACGATCGATATGCGTGGCAAACGACGGCGACGAAACCGCCAGACGATCTTCCTTGACCGCGCGCATCAGGTAGAGGCGGCCGCGTGGGCTGTCGTTCTCGTCTCCAGTGGCCACGTAGGTCGGACACGCTTCCAGACAAAGACCGCAATGAACGCAGGCGAGAAGTTTTTCCTCTTCGCAAGCGAGAGCATTAGTGAGCAGTGCTGAACTAGTTGCAACCATGCGGATGTTCGGCGCGCAGGCGTGAGTATATCAGCGGCTGAAGAGGCGCGCGACATTGAGGCCGAGCTGCAAGCTCAAAACCTGTCCGTCATTTCGATAATCGATCAGGTCTGCGGAATTGAGCGTTCGGATTGCTTGACGGCGACTGGCTGGCGCCGGCCGTAGAGTCGTTCACGCACGGCCTCAGGAAAAGCCGTTCCGACTATCCGATCCCAGATGCCGCTGGTCAGGCCAAAGCCGCGCGTCATGCCGTTCGAGGTGTGATGATAGAAGTGGTGCTTCTTCATGTAGCGGAAGTACGGATCGCGAAGATTGTAGTAGTGCACTGAGTGATGCACCCATTCTTCGACGCAGTAGAACTGCCAGATGCCCGCGACCAGCATCGGCACGGTGTAAATCGGAAAGATAAAACTCAAAGCCGCCGAGACTGCGAATATGGGAACCAGATTGTGCAGCTCTCCGTTGATATGCAAGCCGTCGAACGGTCGTTTGTGGTGCTCCCAGTGCAGCGGGTCAAGAAATTTGTTGGCGAGCGTCTTGTACACCTTCCATTTGTGCTTCGACTTCTTGAACGTCCCGTGAAGAATAAAGCGGTGCGCGAGGTATTCGAGATACGTCCAGATTGGCAGCGCGATGGCGTAAAAAGCGACCGCGATGTACGGATGCTTCGAGCGCAGACCGAAATAAAACATCACGATCGAATACAGCGTGTAAAAAGCCGTAACCGGATAAAGGATTTGCCGCGAGAGCCAGGCCTGCTCGCGCTTGTAACGGCGAAAGGGTTTCTTCTGCGACGCCGGAAGATGTGCTTGCTCAATCACTGATTTGAATCCGAATCGCAGAGATTTTGAAATAAAGAGTTGAGTACAGTCAAGTGCTTCTTCGACGTGCTGAAACCATCGCAACGAAGTTTAAGCGGCTGGAGCTAGCGCTGCGTCGTTCCGGACCGTCACTGTGGGATTGAGATTAGGCTCGGGCACCGGCAATTTCTGATCAGCAAGGAGTGCAACATGCTCTTCCATTCCCCATTTCGCCTTGTAGAGACAGTCCTCAATTGAATGACCGACCCCAGTGAATCCCTCGAGATCAGGAGAATAGAATCCGAAGAAATTTGGATCCGACGTGGCCTCGACAATCAATGAGTACTTAAGGTCGATCATTTCTTTTGGCTCCTTTCCTTGATGCCGGCTGCCTTAAGAATAGCATGACACGTCCCTGTCGGGATCTCCTTTGCGCCGTGGAAATCGACGCGCATCAGTCTTTCGTGTCCCGCCTTTGCATAATAGCGAATTGAGCCCTTCTCTTTCAGCAGATGAAAACCGTCCTTTTCGAGAAGCCTGATTAACTCACTGAATTTCATCGCTTACGTCCGCCGAAGATACCGTTTCCCATCTGCTAATACCCAATCGCCAACCCATCACTCCTTCGCGGATCGGTCGCACCGAGTCGCATGCCGGTCTTTTCTTCGATCATGATTCCTTCGGCGTCGCCAAGATAGCGTGGCTTCGCGAGTTTGTGCCCGCGCGCCAGCAGAGCGTTCTGGGTATCGCCGGACAGTCCGTAAGGCTCGAAGACCAATTCATCCGGCAGCCATTGATGATGAATGCGTGGCGCGTCAATCGCTTGCTGAATGTTCATGTTGTAGTCGATCACGTTCGTGATTACGTCCAGCACGGTGTTGATGATCGTCGGGCCGCCGGGACTGCCGACGGTGAACCATAGGCTGCCGTCCTTGCGCAAAACAAACGTGGGCGTCATCGCCGACAGTGGTCGTTTGCGCGGCGCGACGGCGTTGCGCTCACCCTGAATCAAACCGTAGAGGTTGGGCGTACCGGGCTTGGCGGCGAAATCATCCATCTCGTCGTTCATGATGATGCCGGTGCCCTTGGCGACGGCCGCGGAACCATACGAGTTGTTGAGCGTGTACGTGTTCGCGACCGCGTTGCCTTCGGCATCGACGACGGTGAAGTGCGTTGTCTCTTCCGATTCGTAGCCGGCCGGCTTCCCGGCCTTCACTTGCTCGCTCGATGAAGCGCGGGCGGGATTGATGGTATCGCGCAATTGCGCGGCGTACTTCTTGTCGACCAGACCGGCAATCGGTACCTTTACGAAGTCCGCATCGCCCATGTACTCGGCGCGGTCCGCGAACGCACGGCGCATGGCTTCGGTCGTCAAATGATAGCGTTCCGCCGATGCCCAATCGATCTTCTTAAAATCGTAACCTTCGAGGATGTTCAGCATCTCGATCAGGACCGCGCCGCCGGACGAAGGCGGTGGCATCGAAATGACTTCATAGCCGCGATAATTGCCACGCAAAGGCTCGCGTTCCTTCGCGACGTAACCATGCAGGTCTTCCATCGTCATCAGACCATTGTGTCGCTTCAGATCATCTACAATTAGTCGCGCGGTCTGGCCTTCGTAGAATTCATTTGGGCCACGTCGCTGCAACCGTGCGAATGTTGCCGCCAGGTCGGGCTGCCGAAACACATCGCCTTCGTTATAGAACTTTCCGTCGTTGAGATAGATGCGTTTCGTTTCCGCATACTTTGAGAGGTAATCCTTGTTTCCGCGCAGGCCGCGCGCGAGCGTGTAAGTCACTGAGAATCCGTTCGCAGCCAGCGCGCGCGCCGGCTCGATCAATTGCGACCAGGTCAAACGGTGCGAACCGTATTTCTTCAGCGCCAATTCCATTCCACGCACCGTGCCGGGAACTCCCGCGGCGCGATAGCCTTCGACCGGGCCGCCGTCGCCCTCGATCACTTTGCCGTCCTTATCGAGATAGATGTTGTGGGTCGCCGCCGCCGGCGCCATCTCGCGATAATCGATCGCCGTAGTGCGCCCGTCCTTCAAACGAATCATCATGAAGCCGCCGCCGCCGAGATTTCCCGCTGCCGGATGAGTTACCGCCAGCGCGAACGCCACCGCGATGGCCGCATCGACGGCATTACCGCCGCGCTTCATGATGTCCACGCCAACCTTTGAAGCAATTTCGTTACTCGAAGCCACGACGCCATGGCGCGCGCGCTGGGGTTCGCGCGAGGCCGCGAGCCCAACCTGCGTCTGGAAAATTAATGACGATGCGACAGCGACTAAAAGAAAAGCTGTTGTGATCCGCCGAATCGTTCTGTAAGTTGTTGTCGCTCTCATAGCAATGTCCTCGTTCGTCTAGCAGACCTAGCGGCTCTGCCGCCTGATGTGCGGAAAGGCTGTGCCTTTCCGTGGTGCTTCCCTGATTCTTACATCGCTAGGCTGCGCCTCGCGCCGGAGGCGTAGCCTCCTAAACTATTTCACACTGCTAACGGAAAGCCATAGGCTTTCCGCACATCGGGGCGGCAGAGCCGCAACAACTGCAGCTAACCTACCCTTTCGAACCGACCCGGCGACAACAAATTCTGCTGATCGAGTTCCGACTTCACTCGCTTCGTTAAGTCAGCAGCCGATCCAAAACCGCCCCAGGCGTCGAACTCGTTCTTGATTTCAATCGGCGCGCTTTCGACGACCAGATTGCCGCCGAGAGCTTCCGCTTTCTGGCGCAAGCGTTCCAGTGCGCGCACGGCTTCGCGATGATACACCGGGGGTCGCGCCATCGCACGCAATCGCCCATCGCCCAATCCGGCATGCCACATCAGCGCCGGATGCGAAGCTTCGTCCTTTTCAAGTGCAACCACTTCATTCACAAACGAAACCAGATCGCTGGGCCGCAGGCTCGCTCGCCAACTCAAGTAATCCGCGAGGCGCAACGACACCGCAGCCAGATTCGACCAGAGAGGTTCGTCCTCATCAACAGTTCTGGCCTGCGAATCCCGTTCGTCGCGCAACAGCTTGAGTGCCTGCGCGGTTTGCGAAACCACCGCGCGTGCCGCGCCCGCAAATCGCACCAGTAACGCATAGTCAGTCTGGCGCTCAGTGACTTTGAGATAATGAGCGATGCGCGGTGACAGCAATTCCACGGCTACCGGAAATAACTGTCCTGAGATGAGCGCGCGGCCCGCAACCAACAGGGACGCGAGCGATCCGCTGGCAATGATCGTTCGCGTCTCAGCCGGCCGCGGTCGCAATTTGAAAGTCAGCTCCGTGATTAAACCAAGCGTGCCGTAACTTCCCGTGAAGAGCTTGCACAAATCATAGCCGGCCACATTCTTGACGACGTTTCCTCCGGCTTTAATCGAGCGACCATCGGCCAGCACGATGCGCATGCCGATAACGAACGCTCGCGGTAAGCCATAACCGAAAGCCTGGGGACCGCCAAGTCCGGTAGCGACTATGCCGCCGAGAGTGGCGCTTCCATCATCGGGTGGATCGACTGGCAACCACTGACCGGCGCTCGCAAGGCGCTTTTGAAACTCGACCAGCGTCGTCCCCGCTTCGGCGGTCGCCACCAGGTCCGCAGGCTCGTGACGAATGATTTTCGTCATGCGGCGCGTGGTCAGGATCAAATCCGCACGGTCCATTGGATTGCCAGCATCGAGCCAGGTAGACGCTCCGGACGGAATCATCGCGAATTCTTCGAGCGCGGCGAGCTGCATCACTTCGCGTGCTTCGCCCGCTGTGGCTGGTGCGATCACCAGCGTGCGCTCGGTTTCGGCGGTCCTGGTTTGAAACTTCGCCGCGAGGTTTGTTTCGGAAAGCCTATTCACATTTAGCGCGCCGGCGATCCGTTTGAATTCGTTGGCCGTCTTTGCCTCGTTGATTCGCTCAGCGAGACGCGCGGCGGTAGCAGTCTTTGGGCGAGATGGGGAAGGACGCGCAATGGCATCAAGAGGCCCGGTCGCTACCGCTCCCGGTTCTGACAAGCTCTGCGTAGCAACCGCCCGCCCTTCACCACAGCCGCGCGGCAGAGGAATAATCTTACCGGGGTTGCACAGTCCAGACGGATCGAAAGCGGCGCGCACTCGGAGCATCGCGTGCATGTCGTCTTCGGAAAAAATCAACGGCAGATAAACGCTCTTGTCCAGGCCGACTCCGTGCTCACCGGTGATCGAGCCGCCGGCGCGCACGCACGTTTCCATGATCTCGCGTCCGGCTTGTCGCACACGCTCGAGATCGTCGCCGCGGCGCAGATCAAAACAGATCAGCGGATGGAGATTGCCGTCGCCGGCGTGAAAGACGTTGGCGAGTTGCAGCTTGTGGTGCGCGGCGATGCGATAGGTTTCGGAGAGCACTTCGGGTAGACGCGAACGCGGCACCACTGCATCCTGAATCATGATGTCGGGACTCAAACGACCCACCGCGCCGAATGCTCCCTTGCGCGCGGCCCATAGTTTCTTTCTTTCGTTCTGGTCCGTTGCCGAATGGACTGAGCGCGCGCCGTGTTCACGCAGAATCGCCGCTACGCTCTCGGCATCGTCATCGATGCCGGCTTCCACGCCGTCGAGTTCGACCAACAGCACCGCCTGCGCGTCGATCGGCAATCCAGCCGCGAACACGCTCGCTTCGACGGCGCGAATGATCGCGTTGTCCATCATCTCCAGCGCGGCCGGCAGAACCCCGGCGGCTATGATTGCTGAGACGGCGCGGCTGGCCTGATCCACGTCGGTGAAATCAGCGAGGAGCGTTCGCACCGCGGGCGGAATCGGCGAAAGCCTTACAGTCGCTTCGGTGGCGATGCCGAATGTTCCTTCCGAGCCGACAAAGACACCGAGCAAATCGTAACCGACTGCGCCGCCGCCCAGATCGACAATCGATCCGTCTGACAAAACGACGCGCGCGCCAATCACGTGATCCGTAGTCGTGCCGTATTTCAAGCAATGGATGCCGCCGGCGTTCTCGGCGATGTTGCCGCCGATCGTGCACGAAGGCTGGCTGGACGGATCCGGAACGTAATAGAGGCCGTAGGGCGCGACGGCGCGCGACAGGTGTGCGTTCACCAGGCCGGTCTGTACAACTGCAATCCGATTCTCGTGGTCGACGCGGAGAATCTTGCGCATCCGCGCGAGTTCAATCACGATCCCTCGATTGACTGCGAGCGCGCCGCCGGAAAGCCCGGTGCCGGCGCCGCGCGGCGCAAAGCTCACGCCTTCGTCCGCGAGAAGTTGCAGGACCTCGGATGTCTCTTCAGTTGAATTTGGAAACACGACCGCGCGGGGCGGATGCTTATGTTGCGGAAGGCCGTCGCATTCGTAAACCAAAAGCTCATCTGGCTCCGAAAGAACGTTCTCTTCACCAACAATTTCACGCAGTTCCTCTATGAGGCCGTCGTTCGTTTCAAGCTGTGCGGTGCTGGCAACCATGGCTGGAATTGCTCTGCAAAATCGCTCTTCTGTCGCGGCGAACGTGATGATACACTACGCGCCCGACTTGCTGGGAGCGCGGACGTCCTCGTCCGCATTGAGCGCGAAGCGCGAATCATTATGAAGACCAGACTTGTTCTCGCAGTTCTGTTCGCCCTGTTCGTCATGACCGCAACTCTCGCCACTCACGCCGACAAACCGGCGTTCGCGGCTGACCTGATCATCATCAACGCGAAGATTCACACGATGGATCAGGGCCAGCCGCTCGCCGAAGCTGTCGCCATCTCCGGCAATCGCATCATCGCCGTGGGAACAACGAAAGAAATCCGGAAGCTCGCGGGGCCAAACACGCGCGTGATCGATGCGAAGGGCCAGCTCGTTTTGCCGGGATTCAACGATGCGCACGTGCATTTCATGTCCGGCGGTTTTCAATTGTCGAGCGTCGATTTGCGCGATGCGAATTCACAACAGGAATTCGCTGAACGCATTCGCGCCTTTGCCGACAAACTGCCGCCTGGCCGCTGGATCACCGGTGGTGATTGGGATCACGAGCGCTGGCCGGATGCCAAGTTGCCGACGAAAGAACTGATTGATCGCTTCACGCCGAACACTCCCGTGTTTGTGAATCGGCTTGACGGTCACATGGCCCTGGCGAACAGTCTGGCGCTCAAGCTGGCAAACGTGACGCGGCAGACGCTCGACCCACCCGGCGGCGTCATCGTGCGCGATCCGAAAACGGGCGAACCGACCGGAGTCCTGAAAGACGCCGCGCAAAGTTTTGTCTGGAAGGTTTTCCCTGCGCCCAGCTTTGAAGAGAAACTCGCCGCCGCGCGGGCTGCCACAAATCACGCGGCGAGCGTCGGCGTGACCAGCGTCCAGGACATGTCTACGGGCGCTGATGTCGGCGTGTATCAAACGCTCCTCGATCGCGGTGAATTGAAGAATCGAATTTACGCCGTATGGCCGCTGCCGAGCTGGGATCGTTTGGCGCGTACCGGCGTGCGCGCGCACTTTGGCGGCGCGATGCTGCGCACTGGCGGCTTGAAAGGATTCGCTGACGGCAGTCTGGGATCAACCACGGCGCTTTTCTACGAGCCTTACAAAGATGCTCCGGCGACGAGCGGCATTCCCAGCGACGAGATGTTTCCCGAAGGCGTGATGAAAGAACGCGTGCGCGGCGCCGACCGCGCCGGCTTGCAGGTGATGATTCACGCCATCGGCGATCGCGCGAATGACATTATTCTTTCGATTTACGAGCAGGTCGAAAGCGAGAACGGCGATCGCGATCGGCGGTTTCGCATCGAACACGCGCAGCACTTGCGCACGCAGGACATTCCGCGCTTTGCTCGCGATCACGTTATTGCTTCAATGCAGCCTTATCATGCAATCGACGACGGTCGGTGGGCTGAAAAACGAATTGGTCCGCAACGCGCCAAGACGACTTACGCGTTTCGTTCCCTGCTCGACTCAGGCGCGACGCTGGCGTTTGGTACCGACTGGACGGTGGCGCCGCTCGATCCAATGCTCAGCATTTACGCGGCGGTAACGCGCCGAACTCTCGACGACAAACATTCCGGCGGCTGGATTCCGGAACAGAAGATTTCAGTAGAACAAGCGGCCCGCGCTTATACGGTCGGCTCCGCCTTTGCGGAGTTTCAGGAGCAAGAGAAGGGCGCTATCACTCCGGGCAAGCTCGCTGATTTAGTAATGCTCTCGCGCGATATCTTCAAAATCGATCCGAAAGAGATCGATAAAGTGAAAGTCGTGATGACCATCATGGATGGGCGAGTGGTTTACGAACGACGAGAAACCACGGATGAACGCAGATAAACTCAGATACGGAAGAAAACCGCGAGGCGCAATGCAGTTCACGGCACCGCGATGTTTTTTCCAACGGCTAATGCTCAGTTGTTAGTATGACCCTTTTGATGTCGACTCGCGGTCTGCCAAAGTTAATCAAGAGGCATAGCGGCAGACCAGTTGCTTTTGGATAGTTCAGGCATTGTGCAGTGTGGATTTCATCGAAGAACTTCACCGCTTTGATCTCAAGGAGCACAACACCTTCAACAACCAAATCAGCGACGTACGTGCCTACCACAACATCGTCGTATCGTACTTCCATAAGCTGCTGTTGAGCGACGCGAAGACCAGCCTTGCGAAGTTCAATTACCAGAGCATTCTCATAAATCTTTTCGAGAAACCCGCAGCCAAGCCGGTTGCCGACTGTGAAAGCGCAGCCGATTATTTTCTCGGTTACTCTGTCGGTTTCTGATTTGTGTCCATCTGTGTTCATCGGCGGTTTCAGTTTGAAGGGGTTCCGCGAGAGTCTGAATAATATACCGCGAGTCGATACCCAAGAAAGATGACGAATCCCACCGCGGCAGCAAGCGTTGCTTGAATCGCTTCAATCCGAGTGCTGTGCGCTAGCAACCACGCAGCCAAGAGCAGCGCCGCAATCGCAATCACCGTCCCGCCACGAAGCCGGAACAGCGCCGGAGACACGCCGGAACGCCGCCGTAATACCGGCAAAGCCGCACACGTAACTCCGTAAGTAACCAGCCGAGCGATTGCGCTAATCGTCAACGCCGCGACAAAGGAAGTCTTGAGCGTGAAGACGAGCATGGCAGAAGCAGTGATCGCAATCGCGACGTGCGGCGTGAGGAATCGGCGATGGACGCGGGCAACCAACGCGGGTAATTGTTTCTGCTCGGCGAGAGCGAACGGCAGACGCGATCCCGAAAGGACCAGGATGTTCAAGTTCCCGGCAATCGAAATAATCGCTCCCGCGGAAATGATGGCGGCGCCGGTGGTGCCCATGAAATTTTGCGCGGCATCGGCGAGCGGCTTCGCCGAACTCGCCAACTGCGGCAGCGTGCCGACGCAAACGATCTGAACCAGGATGTAAGTCGTGGCGACTACTCCCGTGGCAATAAGCAAAGCTCGCGGTAAGTTCCGTCGCGGATCGCGCACTTCGCCAGCCGGGATCGCGGCCATTTCGAATCCGGTGAAAGCAAAAATTAGTAACAGGACCGATTGTGAAAACGCGCCCGTGGACGGTCGAGGGCCAAAGGCAAAGGCGTGCGGCTTCAGAAACATGAGTCCGGCCGCGATGAAGATCAGCAAAGGGATCAGCTTGCCAATGGTGAAGAAATCGCTGGCGATCGCCGCCTGGCGCACGCCGATGAAATTGACTGCGGCCAGCGAAATGACGACCACGGTGATGATGACACCTCGCTGAAGTGGCGCACTGGCGCCGGGCCAAAAGAACGCCAGATAGCTCACCATCAAATTGCAGTTGGCGGCGAACGCCGTGAGCCGCGCCAGCCAGCTTAGCCAGCCGACTTCGAAACCTACTGCTGGCCCGAATGCTTCCCGCGCGTACAGGTAGGGCCCGCCCGTTTCGTCAAAGCGGCTCCCAACTTCAGCGAAACAAAGGATGATCAGCGTGACGACGATCGCGCAAGCTACGAACGCGATCAGGCTGTAGGTTCCAATCAGCGCATAGACTTTGGCCGGCAATCCAAAAATTCCCGCGCCGATGACGCCGTTGATCGTGACGGCAACCAGGTCCCACTTGCGTATGCCGCGGACGAGGCCTTTGGGTGATGGGTGTGCTTGGCGCGAGCCAATGGAATCATTTTCCATTTTTCATTTTCCATTCTTCATTTTTCATGGGTGGTTAGTCAGCCGCCTTAGTTCGTCGGAAATAGCCCCACCTCTGAGCATCACGTGTCGATTCGCCCAAATGGTAGATGAAAAATGTCAAATGGAAAATGGAGAATGATCCGGCGGTCACCGCGAGCGGGAATGTGCGATTGCCTCTCGCGCGACTTCCTTATCGTCGAAGTGAAAAACTTCGCGCCCGAGGATCTGATAATCCTCGTGACCCTTGCCCGCAATCAGAACCAAATCGTTTGCCCGAGCCTGGGCGATGGCATGGTGAATCGCTTCGCGGCGGTCGGCGATCTTTTCGTAGGGCTTGCCGGTTTTCTGTATCCCGGCTTCGGCATCGGCGAGTATCTGGTCGGGATCTTCGGTGCGCGGATTGTCCGAAGTCAGGATCACCACGTCGCTCAACGAACCCGCCGCTTCACCCATCGGCGCGCGCTTTGAAGCGTCGCGATCGCCACCACAACCGAACACGGTGATGATTCTCCCGTGCGTCACCTCGCGCGCCGTGCGCAGGACATTCAGCAACGCATCGTCACTGTGCGCGTAATCAACAACAACCGCAAAGTCACCATCATGCGGCACGCGCTCAAATCGTCCCGGCGCGCCGGTGCATTTCTCCAGCGCTTCTGTAATCACGTCGAGGCTGTAGCCGAGCGCCAGGCCGCTCGCCACCGCCGCCAGCGTGTTGTAAATGTGCGGGGGCCCAACCAGAGGCGAATGAAAATCGATCTCGGCGTCCGGGGTGCGCAGACAAAAACGCATCCCTGCCAGTGAGAATTCAGGATCGCGGGCAGTGATGTCCGCTGCTGACTTCACCGCATATCGAACTACCCGCAAGCCTTCTTTCTCAAGCCGGTCCGCAAGCTCGACGCCGTATGAGTCGTCAACATTGATGACTGAAGTCTTCGGTCTGGATCCCAGTCGCCCATCGAACAGACGCTGCTTTGCGTACCAGTAGTTCTCCATCGTCTTGTGATAGTCGAGATGGTCGCGCGTCAAATTCGAAAACACCGCCACGGCATAGTCGAGCTCATCGCAACGATGAAAATCCATCGCCTGTGAAGAACATTCCATCACCGCGGTCTTGCATCCTATCTCAACCGCTTCACGCAGCAGGCGCTGCATGTCCGTCGATTCCGGTGTGGTGCGACCGGCTTTCTTTCGTTCTTTGCCGAGCCGGTATTCAACCGTGCCCGTCATCGCGACCGGCTCACCCGCGGCTTCGGGAATCGAAGCGATCAAGTAAGCGGTGGTCGTCTTGCCGTTCGTTCCAGTGATGCCGACCAGATTCAGTTCGCGCGAAGGACTGTGATGAACTGCCGCTGCCGCTAGAGCCATAGCACGGCGCACGTCTTCGACCTTGATCCAGGCAGCGGGGGCAAGCCCCCTTCCCGATTGCGACTCTGTTAAGGCCCGCCATTCTGCAGATGGTTCGAGTTCCGAAAGCACCCCGACCGCGCCCTGCTCAATTACCTGAGTAACAAACTTGTGCGCATCGAACAACTCGCCGCGAATCGCGACGAATAGACTTCCGTGTTTTGCCTGACGCGAATCGTGCGTGACGTCGGTGACGACCGCCGCTTCGTTTCCAAAAAGCTCGCCGTCAACCGCGCGCGCGAGGGCTCTGAGGGTTACTTTTTCTTTGTCCATGGTAACTGGCGTTGAATTCTACCGAAGGCGTCAGGGAAAAGTCACTCGCGAGGTATTCTAAATGCTGGACACATCAGCGACTAATGACTAGGATTCCCCGTCCTGCAAATCTCAAACTTCGGTTGGTGAAATCATGATGGGAAGAATCTCAATCGCGTTGGCTGTGGCTTTCATGCTCTTCGCCTCGGCGCAGCCGTTGGTAAGAACCAACGCCGCGCCTCCCGAATACGACATCATCATCCGCAACGGTCGTGTGGTCGATGGCTCAGGAAGACCGGCGTTCAATGCCGACGTCGCGATCAGAAACGACCGCATCGTGCGGATCGGCAATCTGCGCGGCGCACGGGCAAAGCGAGAAATCGATGCCCGCGAACAAGTCGTCGCGCCGGGTTTCATCGACATGCTGGGTCAGTCTGAGCAGTACGTGCTGATTGATCCGCGCGCGATGAGCAAAGTCATGATGGGAGTCACCACTGAGATTACTGGCGAGGGCGAATCCATCGCGCCCCTCAACGATCGTATCCTCAAAGAGCAGGAGGATTTCAATCGGCGTTTCAATCTCACCGTTGACTGGCGGACACTGGGTGAATATTTCAAGCGCCTGGATAAGCAGGGCGCGGGCGTCAACCTTGGGACCTTTGTCGGGGCTACGCAGGTGCGCGAATACGTGATCGGCTATGACGATCGCCCGCCGACGGCGGCCGAGCTTGAACAAATGAAGCAGCTCGTGGCCGACGCGATGAAAGATGGTGCGCTCGGAGTTTCAACTTCCTTGCAATACGTGCCCGCACGGTTTGCGAAGACCGATGAAATCGTCGAGCTGGCGAAAGTCGCGCATCAATACGGCGGTATATACATCAGTCACCAGCGCAGCGAAGCCAACGCCATCGATGATTCGATGATGGAAGTCTTCGAGATCGCGCGCCGCGCTCACATTCCCGCGGAAATCTGGCACTTCAAAACTGCTTATCAGAAAAACTGGGGCCGCATGCCGGAAATGCTGCGTCGGATTGCGGCTGCGCGGCGACGTGGCTTAAAGATCACCGCAGACGTCTATCCTTACGTCGCCGGTAGCACTTCGCTGAGCGCGTGCCTGCCGCCGTGGGCGCAGGAGGGCGGCACGGATCGAATGATTGCGCGCTTGAAAGATCCGGCCACGCGAGTGCGTTTGAAGACGGAAATCACCACCGACTCGAAGGTCTGGGAGAACATTTATCTCGGCAGTGGCGGCCCGAGCGGAATTCTAATCGGCTCGGTCGCCCATCGCGATCTGGAAACCTGGCAGGGCAAACGAATGTCTGAAATCGCTGCGGCGCAGAACAAAGATCCGCTCGATGCGCTCCTTGATTTCATCATCGCCGATCACGGCCAGACCGGCGCGATCTTTTTCATGATGAAGGAGAGCGACATGCAGGCGGCGCTGAAGTCGCCATTCGTCAGCATCTGCACCGACAGCGGTGCGCGCGCGACCGACGGCCCGCTGGCCGGATCGAAATCGCATCCGCGCGGCTGGGGCACGTATCCGCGCATTCTCGGAAAGTATGTGCGCGACGAAAAGCTCTTGCCGCTCGAGTTGGCGATTCACAAGATGACCGGATTGCCCGCGTCGAACGTAGGATTGAAACAGCGCGGCCTTTTGCGCGAGGGCTATTTCGCGGATATCACTATCTTCGATCCGAAAACTGTGATCGATCGCGCCACGTTCGAAGAACCGAATCAATATCCAGTTGGCATCAACTTTGTCATCGTTAACGGACAGGTCGAAGTCGACAAAGGCCAACGCACGGCGGCAGAGTCGGGACGGGTACTGCGCGGCCCGGGATACGGGCGAACTCGTTAGCTGATAGAGTCGTCAGACTTGCGGGCTAACAGTTCCAGACGGCGCGGGAGCTAACGCCGCTGCGTCATTTCTAAAAACAAATCCGAACCTGTCTTTCACGTACGCGCGCGTTGAGGCCTTTGTCAGTCTCCAGGCGCCGGCGTCGATCACAAAGTGGGCCATCGTTGTGCCGAGCACCGCGCCGAAAACAAAATCCATCAGCTTCAGAAGAATCGCACTGCTCCTGACTAAATCAAATTCCTTCAGCTTGGCCCAATACATGAATGCAAAGCCGACAAGCAGAACACACGCGCTCAACTTCAGGACATTGTTGAGCCGCTTGCGAAACGCGCTGCGATCGCTGTTTGCCGACACCACCGCCATGAACACCAGATACTGTATGCCGTGTGCGATGGCGTAACTAAGGAACGTGACATTGGCATCGTTGGATAAGTACATCGGAAAAAAGAAAAGGATCAGCGTCAGGAAAAACACGGTCTTGGCAGCGGTAGCCTCGCCCAGATTCTTCAAATAGCTGAACAGGCTGAAAACAAATAACGCCAGAAAAAGATAGAAGCCCGCTTGAAAGAGGAAGTTGAAAAGTCCACGCAGATAACTCGGCGCGATACCCATCCCCAAGACCTTTAGCGTCCCGAGCATTCCACAGTAGGTCGCAGCCTCAAGACAGAGCCGTTCCAACCTTGGCGCTGACTTTCTTGTTTCCGAAATCGAAACAAAGGCATAGATGCCGACGTTTTGCCGGCCGTAATGGAACGCCTGCCATGCCCAGTAAAAGAAAAGCACGTACGTCTGAATCGCCGGGCCGGACAGAAGGAAAACCAAACCCGTGCCGACTACCAGCAGCAGCGGGAGGTAAACGTAACGGCGTTTGTTCTCGCGGATTAAGTGGTGAAAATCTTTGTCGGTGTAAAAGAACAGCGTTGCCTGCACATGCGCGGTGCCGAAAAATACGAGCAACGTTTTGAAACTGTTGAGGCTGAAACTCGGAGTCGCAATCTGGCCCAGTGAAATAAAGAAGGCCATTGGCACCCAGGTGCTCAGCAGCAATGATACGAGGAACGCCCGCTTACCGTTTGAGTGAATGCGCACGTGGGCGCCGGCCGCAAAATCAACATTCGTTTCCCGGGGCCGTTGCAGATGGTCCATCGTCGCTAGATCTTGATGATGATGTTTTTGCGATAAAGCAGCCAAAGCAAGAACAGCCACAGGAGAATAAAGCAAATCGCAAACGCCAGCGAAGCGTTGTTCGGCGAAAGCCAAGACGCGTAGGCGTGATTGTAGATCCAGCTTTGCAGGGCCATCGGTGAACCGTCAGGTTTCGTTACGTGGATGAATGTCTCGAACCGTCCCATAAAGCCGCTGGTCATTCCCAGGAGTCGGCCCATCAATCCAGTTCCCTCAAACAGCACAATCGCATTCACGCCGAAAATAACAAACGGCTTCGTCCAAGCCTTGTAGCCTTTGATATCAATCAGCCAGTAACACAGGGCGAGAAATTGCAGCGCCAGTCCAGCAGTGAAGAAGACATACGAGCTGGTCCACAGAGATTTATTGATCGGGAACCAGGTGTTCCACGCCCACCCAACGCTCACGCAGCACACACCCGCAATGAACATGTGCGCGACCTTTTCGATGGGTGTTCTATCTTTGCCGCGGACCAGATGACCGGTGAGAACCCCGAACAGTGTCGTCGCCAACGCGCCCATCGTGCTCAGGATTCCTTCCGGATCGTAAACGACTCCCTGCTTCCAGATGTGCGGACCAAAGACTTTGCGATCGATAATCGATGCCAGACTTCCTTCCTTGCTCAAATCGCCGACGTAATAGCCGTGCCAATGAACGTGCTTCATCAGGATGAAGTAAACGATGAGCAGCGCCAGCGCGATGATTGCCTGTGTGCGCGGCCTGGTCTTAATGAAGATTAGCGCAGCGAAGAAGTAACAAACCGCGATGCGTTGCAGCACCCCGGGAATGCGAATCGTCGAGAAATGAAAGTAAGGAAAGCCGGCCAGGAATTCTCCGAGCAGGAAGATGACGACTGTGCGATAGACAATCTTGAGGAAGATAGGCTTGAACTTGTCGCCGCGCTCGACGCGTTTGCCAAGGCCCAGAGGGATCGCCACGCCGACGATGAACAGGAAGAATGGGAAGATTAGATCGGTCGGAGTCCAACCATTCCACTCGGCGTGCTCGAGCGGCCAGTAGATATGCGCCCACGAACCGGGATTGTTCACGAGCACCATCCCGACGACCGTGAGGCCGCGAAAGACGTCGAGAGAGACGAGGCGATTGGTGTCGTTGGCCATTGACGAAGTAATAATCCGCAGATTACGCAGATTCCACAGATTTGGAAAGAACAAGACGACGGTGTTGTAGGCTGCGCGCTCCGAAGTTCAGCAGCAAGCCAACCTCATAACCGGTCGCTTTAAGATAATTGATCACTTGCGCTTCCTCACTTCCGCTCAGGTGTCCAAGCGCCTTCAACTCAATTACTACCGAATCAAAGCAAATGAAATCTGCACAGTAAATCGTTGCGAGTAGCTGTCCCTTGTAATGAATTGGTAAACGTACTTCTCGTTTGAGCGGAATATTCCGTTTCGAGAATTCAATTGCCATGGCCTCCTGATAAACCGTCTCAAGAAAACCGCAACCGAGTTGCTTGTGAACTTCCATCGCCGCGCCAATGATTGCAAAGGTTCTAGGATCATCCTCGGTGAGAGCCTTCATGATCATATGTCTTGCTCCTTTTTTCCCTCTTCGTTGTTTCCCTTTCTGCGTAATCTGCGTAATCTGCGGATTATCTGTTTTGTGCCGGCGGTGGTGGTCGCGTTCCCAGACCAAACTCCTCCGGACTCGGCAACGTCGAAGTCGCCTCATACTTTCGCAGCGCTTCATCCATCGCGCGACTTCGCGTCAGCCACATTGAAATCATCTGATCGTATCGCGCCAAAACGCTTTCCAGCCAATAAGGTCGATTCTCTGCCAGCCAGTGCTCGCGATAGGCTTCTTTCAAGATCGAAAGCTCTTCAGCCATCTCGCGCAGGTTGTTGTAAATCGCGCCGGTGTAAGAGCGCAGCTTCCGAACCTTCGCGCGGTCGCCCAGATTCAAATACGCGTCCCAGTACTGGTCGCTGAACTTTTTCATCACTTCCATGCGTCGGCCGAGATGATCGTAACGCTGCGCGGCAAGCCGCATCGCGGAGAGCGTCGCCCGATTGCGCCGCGCAAGCTTGTCGTTGCGGATTAGCATTTCCAGAGACCGCTCAGCCAGCAAGCGCGTGCTACTTGTCCGCTCAGTCATGTTGCGCACCTGGTTTTGGAACTGTGTTGTAAACGGATCCCGCCAAAAGAACTCGTCAGTCGTGCCGGCGTTGAGCAGGTTCGGTATCCGACCAAGCGCGTGTGTCGCATTCACAAATTGATCGCCATCGGCGCGAAAGAAGGCCCAGTCGAAATCCTGATCGAACTTTTGGATATCCAGGGTCCCTTCCTGCCATGATGCCGCCGCGCCGAGCGTGATTGGGTACCACCCTGATTCGAAGAGCGACTCGCCGTCGTCATCCCACGTCGTATTCATCATCCCGAGCGCGCCCGCCTGCTGACCGTCGCGCACAAAGTTCGTAATGTTCTTTGATGCCGCCTCGATGTTTGGAAAAATCTGGTTCCAGGTGTGCGCGCCCGGACAAACAAACTGATCCAGCCCGGCGTCTTTGAACGGCTTGATCGATTTCGAAAAATCGTCAGCCGCACCGTATTGCCAGTTCATCACGATCATGTCTTTCGGCACGTTGCCGATCAGATCGGGATGATGCAGAGCGATGTCCCCCCAAAACATCAAACGCCGATTGTAAGGCTTCAGCACGTCGCGCACGCGATTGAGGTGTTCGAAATAGACCGCGCCGACGCCTTTCGCTCTCGCCTCTTCTTTGCTCTGGCCCTCGCCGAGTTCAAACGTTTCGTCCGCGCCAATGTGAAAAAACTGTCCGGGGAAAAGTTCGTTCAGCTCCTTATACCAATCGGCGATCAGCTTGTAACTTCCCGGCTGTTGCGGCGAGACGACATCGCCATAAGGCGTCTCGGCCAGCTCGGCATACTTCTCCAGGCGCAGGGCCTTGTGCAGATGGCCGAACGTCTGCTGCTCGGGAACCAGCTCGACGTGATAGTGGCGCGCGTACGCAACCAGTTCGCGAATCTCATCGGGTGTAAGCGAACCGCCCGCGGGCCCAATCAGCGGATGAGATTCGCTCGCGAACGTGTGTTCCATATAAAAGGAGTGCATGTTGAGTTTGAAAAATGCCTCGGTGCGAATCTGGCGCTTGATGTAATCGACAGTCGGCACCGGGCCGCGGCTGATGTCGTCAGAAACCGCACGCCAGCGCATCGTGGGCCAATCCACGATCTTGACGCCGGGAATGAAAGCACTGGCGCCGTCACCGCGCACGAGCTGCTTCAGAGTTTGCACGCCATAGAAAGTTCCGGTCGACGTATTTCCCGCCACCACAACTTCGTTGGCGTTCGCAACCAGGACGTAGCCTTCGGTGCTCAACGTCGCTGGCAATTCCATTCCTGTTCGTTTCAACGCCTGTACGATCGACGGAAGGTCCATGCGCCCAATCAGTATCGCAGCGCGCGTCTTTGCGCTCCCGACCGTCAACGTCAAACCCGCGGTCGCTTTCAAGTCGTCGATGAAATCCTGCGCCGCAAAACGGTCGTCGTCAGAGCGCGGGTCGGCGAGCACCACTCGCGTCTCGCGATTGAAGCGAAAAGACTCCGCTGTGGCCGACAACTGTTTCGGTTGGGGAATGACCTGCACCTTTTGCGGTTGGGTTTGGGCCTGAGCGCCGGTGAAGGCGAACGTCACCAGAATTGCGACTCGCAGGATCAAAGTTCGTGTTAGAGTTGTTTTCATTGATTAGCAGGCGCTTATGACCGTCATAATTTTCGCTGAACGTTGCGCGAAGGACGCTCGGTCTATTTACTCGATATTGATGGCGAATACAATAGCTAACGGGAGCGAACGAGTTCGATCTCGTTTAGAGTCGGCACTTGTGCCGACATGATGAATAGGCGGACAAGTCCGCCGTCTAAACAATGAAGGATTTCTTTTCGTGTCGTTAATGCTTCAGGAAATCGCTGAGCAGCCGGCGGCTCTTCAGAAAACGATCGCCGAAGAGCGCGGCAAGGTTGAGCGTCTGGGTCACTCGCTCAAACAACGCGACCTCGATCTGATCGTGCTCGTAGCCCGCGGCAGCTCAGACAACGCCGCCTTGTTCGGCCGTTATTTGCTGGAAATCACGACCGGCATTCCCGTGTCGCTCTCCGCGCCGTCCGTTCACACGCTTTATCAAGCCAAGCTGAATTTGAAACGCGCGCTGGTCATCGGGGTTTCGCAATCGGGCGAAGGCGAAGACATCAATCTTGTTTTGGAGAACGCGCGCGCGGGTGGTGCGTTCACGGTCGGCATCACCAACGAGCCGGCCTCATCGATGGCAAAGCTGGTCGATGAGATTCTGCTGATGCACGGCGGGCGCGAACGTTCGGTGGCGGCGACGAAGACTTTCACCGGCCAGATGCTCCTCTTCTATATGCTCGCGTCCGCGCTGGCTGAGGATGGCCGGACGATTGACTACCAAACGATTCCTGATCTAGCCGCGCGAGCGTTGGAACAAATGCCGGCAATCGTCGAACTGGTCCAGCGTTACGTGTTCATGGAGAATTGCGTCGTCGTCGGCCGCGGCCTGGCCTATGCGAACGCTTACGAGTTCGCGCTGAAGTTGATGGAGACGTGTTACGTGGTGGCCGAGCGTTTTTCGTCGGCTGATTTTCTGCACGGCCCGGTGGCGATGATCGAACGACACTTTCCGGTAATTCTCTTCGCGCCGCCCGGCGTGATGCTGAAAAGCACTAAGGATCTGATTCAACGTCTGCACGAACTGCGCGCCGACACGTTGGCGATTACCGGAGACCTGGACGCGGCGGCGAAATGCTCTCGCGCGATCATCATGCCGCGTGAGATTGATGAGTTTCTCGCGCCCATTCCCTACATCATTCCGGCGCAGCTCTTCGCGGCGTTGCTGGCGGAAGCGAAGGGTCTCGATCCAGACGCACCCCGATCCTTATCTAAGGTGACGCGGACGCTCTAGAGAAGCTCGCTGGGGAAGTTTCAAAAATGAGGGAAGTTTCAAGCGTCATCATCTCATGGTCAGGAAGGGTGGCTTGCCCCCGCTTTCTACACTGGCAAGTCAGAAGTATGAAGAGGGGCGGGGGTAAACCACCCTTCCTGACCTCGAGGTTATCTAACTCGAACTGCTTCTCTTTGGCTTGAGAGCTTTTCAAAACGGGCCAAATCTTGATGCCATCGATACCAAACCCTTCGCCAGATGGCAGAGCACATGGCCATCTTCTCCGCGTACTCGGCGTCGGCTTCGGTCTCGCCGTAACAATTGGCGGCACGATCGGCATGGGCATTCTGCGCACGCCCGGTGAAGTCGCCGCCCAACTTCCGACTCCAAAACTTTTTCTCGGTGTATGGCTGCTCGGTGGAATCTACGCATTGCTCGGCACGATCTCAGTCGCTGAGCTCGGCGCGATGATTCCTCGCTCTGGCGGCTGGTACGTCTTCATTCATCGCGCGATGGGAAATTATCCAGCCTTCGTCGTGGGCTGGAGCGATTGGCTGTCGACGTGCGGCACGCTCGCGGTGATCGCAATGGTAGTCGGCGAATACACGGCGGTCTTAATTCCCGGACTCGCTGGCCGAGACAAATCGATTGCCCTCGTAACGGTCCTCTTGTTTGCCGCGCTGCAATGGCGCGGGATTCGCTGGGGCAGCTTCACGCAAAACCTAACCAGCCTGCTAAAGACGATCATCTTTGCGGTGATTGCGGTCGCCGCGTTCACGCTTGCCGGAAAGTCCAAAGCGGAAACACCTCTGGCCGTGCGTCACGGTTTCGCTTTCTTCACTGCACTGATCATTGCGTTGCAGGGCGTGCTGTACACCTACGACGGTTGGTACGGCGTGATCTATTTTGGCGAAGAGGTCCGCAATCCAGGACGCGATGTCGTGCGTTCGATGTTCGGCGGCGTCCTTTCAATCATCGCGATCTATATGATCGTCAACCTCGCATATGTCTGGGTGCTGCCGATGTCTCAACTCGCCGGCGAGAACTTTGCTGCCGGCGCCATCGCGCAAAAGATCTTCGGCGTTTACGGAGATAAGACTATTCGGGTGCTGGCGATTCTTTCGCTGCTGAGCACCATCAATGCTTACACGCTGACTGGGCCCCGGGTTCTTTACGCGATGAGTTGCGACGAACTGTTTGCGCGGCGCGCAAACCGCGTCAACCGCGGCGGCACACCAACCGTCACGCTTTTGCTGAGCACCATCTGCGCCGTGCTGTTCATCGTCAGCGGAACCTTCAACGCAGTGCTGGCTGCGCTGGCTTTCTTCTTTGTCGCGAATTATTCGATGGCGTACATTTCCGTGATGGTGCTGCGCCGGCGCGAACCCGACTTGCCGCGTCCATATCGCGTCTGGGGCTATCCGTGGACGACGCTGATCGTGCTGGCTGGTTCGATTACGTTTCTGGCCGGCGCGGTTATCAGCGATAAGAAGCATAGCCTGTGGGCTCTCCTGATCCTGGCCGCGAGTTATCCTCTTTTTCTGATCGTCAAAGTTCTTGCTCCGCGAAGCGGGCGTTGAGAGTACCGACTTCAGTCGGGTGTTTATGATCGCGAAAGAACCCAACTGAAGTTGGAACTCTAAACACAGCTGGCTGCACTCAGTTGTTTCCCTATGCTATCCTCACTTTCGCCGCGCGTGAGATGAGTTTGCGAAAGTGGCGGAATTGGCAGACGCGCCAGACTTAGGATCTGGTACCGAAAGGTGTGGGGGTTCGAGTCCCCCCTTTCGCACCACAAACCAGTAAGCAGTAGGCAGAAGGCAGTAAGCAGGAAATACAGTTCAGAGTTCAAGCTTTAGCTTGTCTTATTCCCGAAGCAGCAACTTGAAGGTTGAACTCTGAACTCTCTTTTTATGAAAACTGAACTCAAAGAAATTTCACCGACGCGAAAGCAAATCGACGTGGTGATCGAGCCGGAAGCTGTCCGCGCGGTTTACGATCGGCTCAGCGACAATTACGCGAAGGCGGCGAGCGTGCCCGGCTTTCGTCCCGGCCACGCGCCGCGCGCCGTCGTGCGCACCCGTTTCAAAGATCAGATTCGCACGGAGCTTCTGCGCGAGCTTCTGCCCGACGCGGTGCAGAAAGCGGTCGAAGAGCACAAGCTCTCGCCGCTCGGCGAGCCGGAACTCAACCTCGAGAACACTGAAGGGCTGAGCGAACTCGGCGAAAAGCCCATCTCGTTTTCCGTCAATGTCGAAGTCCTGCCCGACATCAAACTCGGTGATTACAAAGGCCTCGAAGTTGCGCGTCGCACGCGGCCGGTCAACGACGAAGACCTCGATCGCGTGATTGAATCGCTAAGGGAAAACTCGGCGACGCTCGAACCGGTCGAAGACCGCGGCGCGCAATCGGGCGACACAGTCACGGCCAGCTTTCACGGCAAGTTTCTGAGCACGCCTGAGGCCGAGCCGATCAACGTAGAGGATGTGGATGTCGTGCTCGACGGCACCGGCGTTGTTCAGGAAATGACCGACAACCTGATCGGCGCTAAGCCCGACGACGAAAAGACGTTTATTGTCGATTATCCGGCCGATTTCACCTCGAAAGGTCTCGTCGGCAAGCAGGTCGAATACACGGTCAAGGTCAGCGCGGTGCGCATCAAGGAATTGCCTCAGCTTGATGACGAGTGGGCGCAGAGTCTCGGTGACGAGATTGCTTCGCTCGCGGATTTGCGCACCAAGGTTCGCAGCGATCTGGAAGCGCAGACGAAAAATGAAGCTGACAATAAGGTGCGCGCCGATCTGGTGCACAAACTCGTCGAAGCGCATCAGTTCGAGTTGCCGGATCGTTTAGTGGACCACCAGACTGAAGTTCGTCTCGAATCAGTTGTGCGTGACATGATCGGCCAGGGCATCGATCCACGAAACAAAGAACTTGATTGGGACAAAGCCCGCGAGTCTTTGAAGGAGCAAGCGAGTTACGATCTGCGCGGGTCGCTTTTGCTCGAACGTATCGCCGACGAAGAAAAGATCGAAGTCTCCGATCAGGAGATCGACGACGAGATCAACGCCGTCGCCGAAGCCTCAAGACAGTCGCCGGAACAGGTGCGTGCTATCTTGACAAAGCAGGGAGGCGAACGTAGCATCGCCGGAAGGTTGCGCAACCGCAGAGCGCTCGAGTTTTTGGTTGCGAATGCGAAGGTAACCGAAAAAAAGTGGGAGGAAGAAAAACAGGAGTCGGAAGCCAGCAGCCAGAATCCAGAATGAACTTTTCTTCTGCTTACTGCCTACTGCTTACTGCCTCCTGATTTACTATGGCACTCATTCCAATGGTCGTCGAACAAACGTCGCGTGGCGAGCGCGCGTTTGATATCTACTCGCGACTCCTCAAAGACAACATCATCTTTCTCGGCACGCCGATCGACGATTTTGTCGCCAACCTGATCGTGGCGCAATTGCTTTTTCTCGAAGCCGAAGATCCTGAGAAGGACATTAACGTCTACATCAATTCGCCGGGTGGTTCAGTCACCGCGGGCCTGGCGATTTACGATACGATGCAGTTCATTCGTCCCGACGTGACCACGATTTGCGTTGGCATGTGCGCTTCGATGGGCGCGCTGCTGCTGACGGCCGGCGCCAAAGGGAAACGCTTTGCGTTGCCGAATTCTCGCATACTCATTCATCAGCCTTCGGGTGGCATGCACGGTCAGGCCAGCGATGTGCGCATTCATGCTGAAGAACTCATCCGCATTCGGGAATTAACATCGGGGATTCTCGCCCGGCACACTGGCCAGAGTATCGAGCAGATCGAACTCGACGTCGAACGCGATCGCTATTTATCCGCCGCTCAGGCCAAGGAATATGGTTTAATCGACGAGGTGATCGCGCACCGCGAGTAGTAGAGTAGCGCAAGTTGACAACTTGCGAAGTGGACGACGGAAGGGCGAATCGCAACTTAACAAGTTGCGTTACAAAATCGGAGTTCCCCAGACATGGTAAGACGAACTGACGACACCCTGCGCTGTTCCTTCTGCGGCAAATCGCAGAATGAAGTCAAGAAGCTCATTGCCGGCCCGACGGTCTACATCTGCAATGAGTGCATAGACATTTGTAACGAGATCATCACCGACGATCAGCAAGCTGAGTCGGTGGCGTCTCGTCCGCCGCTTCCCAAGCCCGGCGAGATCAAATCGTTCCTGGATGAATATGTAATCGGCCAGGACGAAACGAAAAAGCAGCTCGCCGTCGCCGTCTATCAGCACTACAAACGAATAGAACTTGCGCGTCGCCGCTCCGATGTCGAGATTCAAAAGTCCAACATCGTGCTCATCGGCCCAACGGGCACGGGCAAGACTCTGCTGGCGCAGACGCTGGCGCGCATGCTCAGCGTTCCCTTCACCATCGTTGACGCGACGACGTTGACGGAAGCCGGCTATGTCGGCGAAGACGTCGAGAACATTATTCTCAAACTCTTGCAGGCCGCCAACGGCGACGTCGAACGCGCGCAGCAAGGCATCATCTACATCGACGAGATCGATAAGATCTGCCGCAAAGACGAAAACCCTTCGATCACCCGCGACGTTTCCGGTGAAGGCGTGCAGCAGGCGCTCTTGAAAATCCTGGAAGGCACCATCGCGAATGTTCCGCCCCAGGGCGGACGCAAACATCCGCATCAGGAATTCTTCCCAGTCGACACGACGAACATCCTGTTCATCTGCGGCGGGGCGTTCGTCGGATTGGAAAAGGTCGTCGAGCGTCGTCTGCGTAACAAGTCACTGGGCTTCCAGGCCGAAGTGAAATCCGGAGCGCAAAGACAAGCTGACGCGCTGGCGCACGTCCAGCCCGAAGATCTGATTCGTTACGGTTTAATTCCGGAATTCGTGGGCCGCTTGCCGGTTGTCGGCGTACTGCAGGAACTGGATGAATTCGCGTTGATTAAGATTCTCACCGAGCCAAAGAACGCGCTGATCAAGCAGTATCAGAAAAAGTTCGAATTCGACAACGTCAAGCTGCGCTTTACTGAAGACGCTCTGCGCGGCGTGGCTGGTCAGGCGCTGCAACGCAAAGTCGGCGCCCGCGGCCTGATGATGATCCTCGAAGAACTCTTGCTTGAGGCAATGTTCACGATGCCTTCGCAAAAACGCGTGAAAGAATTCGTCATCACCAGCGAAATGGTCGATCATCGCCGCGCCATGCCGGGCGAAGGATTGGCGGGTGTTGACGACGCCGCGGCCTGAGAATTCGTCAGTAGCACCTTCCGCACAAATGGTTTACAATCAGGGCAGTTGAAAAGGGCGAGGCGACCCGGGCGGCTCGCCCTTATTCGCAGCGACGATGACGAGTCCGATTATTTGCAAGAGCGGCCTAATTCGTCGTTTTATTTGAGAGTCCCGACATGAGTAGCATAGACTTCAGTCTGTGTTTTCCACTTTCGTCCTGGCTGGTGCCACAGACTAAAGTCTATGCTACTTTGGACTCGGTACCCGAATAGCTTTCATCTCAGCAGTAAACAATCATGGAAGAATATACAGACCGTACCCCAGCCGACATCGCCCGTTATCCGATGGTGCCGATTCGCGATGTCGTAATCTTTCCATTCACCAAAGTCGCGTTCAAGATTGGCCGCCCTGGTTCGGTGCGCGCGCTGGAGTCGGCGCTGGCTTCCGACCGCACGATCTTTCTCGCGACGCAGCACGACGCCACGGTTGACGAGCCCTCGCCCGAGCAGATCTACAACGTCGGCACGATTGCCCGCATCATGCAATCGCAAAAGCAGGAGAACGGCCAGATCAAGGTGGTGGTCGAAGGCCGCGAGCGGGCCACTACAATTCGGGTCGAAAATAATAACGGAGCCTTTACTGCTTTGGTGCGCCGCGCACCCGTCGTCAACGAAGAAGGCGTACGCACCGACGCGCTGATTCAGAAGGTCGCGCAACTGGTCGAACAGCATCTGCGGCTCGCGCCTGACGTCCAACCCGACGCGCTGCAGACGGCGATGCGCAATGCCGATCCGTCGCATATGGCCGACGCGCTTGCTTCGCAACTGCGCATCTCAGTCGAAGACAAACAGGGACTGCTGGAACTATTTTCAGCGCCGGCGCGTTTGGCGCGCCTGGTCGAAATTCTCGAAGTTGAACTCGAGAAACGACAACTCGATCGGACCATCCAGACGCGCGTGAAGCGCCAGATGGAGAAGGCGCAAAAAGAGTACTACCTCAACGAACAGATCAAAGCGATTCACAAAGAGCTGGGCCGCAAAGACGAACGCGCCGAACTCGACGAACTGAAAAAGAAGATCGAAGAAGCCGGCATGTCCGAAGATGCGAAGGAAAAGGCTTTACAGGAACTGCATCGCCTGGAAGCCATGCCGCCGATGTCCGCCGAAGGGACGGTCTCGCGCACCTATATCGACTGGCTGGTCAGCGTGCCGTGGAAGGCGAAATCAAAAGAGATCCGCGATTTGATCAAGGCGGAAGAGGTGCTGAACGAAGATCATTACAGCCTTGAGAAAATCAAGGATCGCATTCTTGAATATCTCGCTGTGCGCCAACTGGTGAAGAACCCAAAAGGCTCGATTCTCTGTTTCGTGGGCCCGCCGGGAGTCGGCAAGACCAGCCTCGGCAAATCGATCGCGCGCGCGACGGGTCGAAAGTTCGTGCGGTTGTCGCTCGGCGGCGTCCGTGATGAAGCTGAGATTCGCGGCCATCGGCGCACCTACATCGGCGCGCTGCCCGGACAGATTATTCAGATGATGAAGAAAGCCGGTACGGTGAATCCGGTTCTGCTGCTCGACGAAGTCGACAAGCTGGGCACTGACTTTCGCGGCGACCCGAGCGCGGCGTTGCTCGAAGTTCTCGACCCGGAACAAAATCACATGTTCCAGGATCACTATCTGGACGTCGAATACGATCTCTCGAAGGTTTTCTTTATCGCCACGGCTAACGTGCTGCACACGATTCCGCCGGCGCTGCAAGACCGTCTGGAAGTTTTGCGGCTTTCCGGCTACACCGAGCGCGAGAAGCTGGAGATCGCCAAGCGCCACTTGGTTAAGAAACAGTCCGAGGCCAACGGCCTACGACCCGAACAATTTGAATTCACCGACGAAGGCATTCTGGAGATCGTGCGGCACTACACGCGCGAGGCGGGCGTGCGCAATCTTGAACGTGAGATTGGCTCGTGTTGCCGCAAGATGGCGCGCAAGTTCGTAGCCGAAAGCGTGGCCGCGGATTTCAAAGATGTGGTTGGCGCAGAGCGCGTGCAAGAGATGCTCGGGCCGATCAAGTTCCGCCAGCAGGCCGTCGCCGCGGAAAGCGAAATTGGTTTGGCGACCGGACTCGCGTGGACCGAAGTCGGCGGCGAAGTGCTGCAAATCGAAGCGACCTTGACGAAGGGACGTGGGGGCGTGCGGCTCACCGGCAAGCTTGGTGAGGTAATGCAGGAGTCCGGGCAAGCCGCGCTGACTTGCATCAAAGCCCGCGCCGAACGGCTCGGCATGAGTCTCGATTTCATACGCAAGCGCGACTTGCACGTGCACGTTCCTGAGGGCGCAATTCCAAAGGATGGCCCGTCGGCCGGCATTACGCTCGCTGTCGCTATGGCCTCAGCACTGATGCGCGTGCCGGTGCGCAAGAACGTAGCGATGACTGGAGAGATAACTCTGCGCGGCCGCGTGCTGCCAATCGGCGGCGTGAAAGAAAAGCTTTTGGCGGCGCATCGCTTCGGCATCGATACGATCATATTGCCCAAGGACAACGAAAAGGATCTGCCCGAAGTGCCGGAAGAAGTTCGCAACGCGATGACCATCAATCTGGTCGAAACGATTGATGAAGTGATCGCCCTGGCGCTGGAAGAGGAGCGGGGACCCTCGGTTTCGGAGGAAGCCACGCCGCCGTTGTGGACGACCGAGCCGCCGCCGCAGGGCTTGCAAACGCCTGCTGAGCAGTAGAGCTGGCACAAACAATTTCAGTTTTCGTTTAGTACAATTCGCCGTTTGGAGACTCGCAGAACACACACCTCGTGTGTCTGCGATTTCCGGTAACTGTCTTTTCAACAAAAGAGGAGAGCAACAAATGGGTAAGCAAGAAGATGCAAATCTGATTCTGAGACTGTACGAAATTCGCCGCGAGCCGGTAATGCGCGAAGCGCGCAACTGGTTCTTTACTTTCAATCCGACCACCGCCGCCGAATATATGGAAGCGATGATGGGCGAGCACAGCGGACACCTCCGCATGGTCATCTCGTACTGGGACATGGCCGCATCCCTGGTTAACAACGGCGCGATCGACGAACAGATGTTCAATGACGCGAACGGCGAGCACCTTTTCGTTTTCGCCAAAATCGAACCGGTCCTCGAAGCGATTCGCCAACAGTGGAACCAGCCCGACATGCTCAAGCATTTCGAGACGATCATCCGTCGCATTCCGGAGAACAAGGAAAAGCTGGCGGCCATTCGCGAGCGGATCAAGATGATCACGGCGATGATGGCTGAACGCGCGAAGACGGCTAACGCGTAGTCGTCCCATCAAATTCGCCCGCGCGGGCACGGACGAATGAGAGAATCAGCCACGAAGAGGACGAGAAGCGTTTGGGTTCCTCTTCGTGGCTATCTTGTCCCCGTTTAACTGCGTGAGTCGGCGGCTAGCAAGATGAAAGTCACGAGCGCTGAATTCATTAAAAGCGCCTTTCAAGAGGACGACTGGCCGCGTGACTCGAAGCCCGAGATCGCTTTTCTGGGACGCTCGAACGTCGGGAAATCCAGCTTTATCAATTCTCTGCTCGGGGTGCGGGGCCTGGCGCGCACGTCATCAACGCCGGGTAGAACACAATCCGTCAACTTCTTTCTCATCAACGGAAGGGTTCGCTTCGTCGATCTGCCGGGTTACGGGTACGCAAGGGCACCCAAAGACGTAAAAGCAAAGTGGAGCGCCGCCGCAACTGATTACCTTGCCAAACGCGATCAGCTTGTGCTATCAATTCACATTGTCGATTCGCGTCACGAACCCACGAAACAGGATTTGCAGCTTCACGAGTGGCTTGAACATCATCAGAAGCCGCACATAATTGTCGCTACAAAATCAGACAAGCTTTCGAGTAATGAATTGCGCCGAAATATTGAGCGCGCGAAAAGCGCGTTTAAGAACGAGCGAATAGTAGTTTATTCGGCGGTGAGCCGACGCGGCCACGACGATGCCTGGAACGCGATTCAGGCGGCGCTGAGACCCGCGGGTCACGCTTAGCTTTGAAATCCTAAGCCGAGATTTGAAAGTGCGTTGCGCGATTTGAATCCAATCGCCCTTTTGAGGTAAGTTGTGACTTGCGATTCTCCAGCTTTCGTTTAGAATAAGAACACCCTGAGTCAAAAAGTGAGTGAGTAAGATTTTCGTCGGACCCTGGTTTGAATCTGGATTCTGATCCGAGACCACGCTTACCCAGCCAGCCGGCATCCAAACAAGCATCCACGTTATCTGGATTGTGATTCCTGGCGGCAAGGCTGGATAGAGAGTGAGTTTACGCAGCGGGAAAGCAGTCCCACACGAGCCGCTCAACGATCCGCGAGGAAACTTTCCCTTTTGACGGGCATCGCTCAAATCAATTGACAAGATGCTGAAACCCTAAACCCTGCGCTCGGCGAAACTCTGCCGCGCACGAAAGAAATGATATGGCAAACAAAAGACGCACTAATAATGGCGAGAACGGCGGCGGCCTAGCCACGGCTGAAGCTTCAGAAACACCAATGAGCAGCGACGGAAGAGAAGAAGTTTTCAATTTGTCCACGCTGAAAGACATGTCAATCTCTGCGCTTACGCAGATCGCTAAAGGCATGGACGTCCCCGGCGCTACGGGCATGCGCAAGCAGGAGCTGATCTTCAAAGTACTCGCGGCGCAAACCGAAAAGAGCGGGCTCATTTTCTCTGAAGGTGTACTGGAAACCTTGCCGGACGGCTTTGGATTTCTGCGCGCGCCGGAATACAACTACCTGCCCGGCCCAGACGATATCTATGTCTCGCCATCGCAGATTCGCAAGTTCGACCTGCGCACCGGCGACACCATCAGCGGCCAGATTCGTCCGCCAAAAGAAGGCGAGCGTTACTTTGCGCTAATCAAGGTTGAAGCAATCAATTTTGAGTCGCCGGATATGGCACGTGAGAAAGTTTTCTTCGACAACCTGACGCCGCTCTATCCCGACGAGATGCTCAAAATGGAACTCGGTCCGGAGAACCTTTCGGCACGGGTCATCGATTTGGTCACGCCTTTGGGCAAAGGCCAGCGCGGCCTAATTGTTTCACCGCCACGCACCGGCAAGACCATGCTGCTGCAAGCCATCGCTAATTCGGTCACGCAGAACCACCCAGAGGTAACTCTGATCGTGCTGCTGATCGACGAGCGGCCTGAGGAAGTCACCGACATGCAGCGTTCGGTTCAGGGTGAAGTGATCTCGTCGACCTTTGACGAGCCGCCCACGCGTCACGTCCAGGTTGCCGACATGGTAATCGAAAAGGCCAAGCGCCTGGTCGAGCATAAGCGCGACGTCGTGATTCTGCTCGACTCGATCACGCGTCTGGCGCGCGCGCACAACGCGGTCGTGCCGCCCAGCGGCAAGATTCTCTCGGGTGGTATCGATTCAAACGCCCTCCAGCGTCCCAAGCGTTTCTTTGGCGCGGCGCGCAACATCGAAGAAGGCGGATCGCTGACGATTATCGCGACCGCGTTAATCGACACCGGCTCGCGCATGGACGACGTGATCTTTGAAGAGTTCAAAGGCACCGGCAACAGCGAAATCCATCTCGATCGCCGGCTCAGCGACAAGCGCCTGTTCCCGGCTATCGATCTACAGCGATCGGGCACACGTAAGGAAGAGCTGCTCATCAGCAAGGAAGACCTCGCTCGCGTCTGGGTGATGCGTCGCGTACTGAATCCGCTTTCGCCCGTCGAGCAAATGGAAGTCGTGCTCGAGCGTCTGGAGAAGACGAAATCGAACGCCGAGTTCCTCGCGTCGATGCAAAGCTAAAGCGACTGTACTTTGTATCTAGCTCTTTGTGCTTGGACTCTTTGCCCCGGGGTTATGGCTTGCTAGTTAGAGACCAAAGTTCAAAGATCAAAGACCAAAGTTCCGTTCCGCCTTTGCGGGTCGCCATCCTTTCATCTGAAGCTGTTCCCTTTGCCAAGACCGGCGGCTTGGCTGACGTCTCTGGAGCGCTGACAAAGGCCCTGCACGCTGAGGGGATCGATTCGCTTCTGATCCTCCCGCGTTACGATCAAATTGATCACGAACTGCTTGGCGAAACGTTCATCGACGATTTGGAAGTTGGATGGCGCGGCAAACAACCCCGCATTCGCGTCTGGAAAAGCGAAACGCTGAAGGCTCCGACATACCTAATCGATGCGCCGTTTTATTTTGCGCGCGGGAAAATCTATGGCGAACGGGACGACTTTGAGCGCTTCGCGTTCTTCTGTCGGGCGGCGATTGCACTGCTGCGCCGGCTGGGCAAAGCACCCGACGTGGTTCACTGCAACGATTGGCCGTGCGGCTTTGCGTCCGTCGAATTGCGCGCTTGCCAGCGCCACGATCCTTTCTTTCAGAAGACTCGAACCGTTTTTTCCATTCACAACCTCGCTTATCAGGGAGCGTTCGACCCAAAAAATCTCTGGTGGCTGGGGTTCTCGGAATTCACAGACGACTTCTTGCTGAGCGGCGCGGCTTCGCCCTTGAAAGCCGGCATCGTCGCGGCGGACGCATTGTCCACGGTCAGCCCGCGTTATGCGCGCGAAATTCAAACCCCTGAACAAGGTTACGGCCTCGATTGGCTGATGCGATCGCGCAGTGATCGGCTGGCGGGAATCACCAATGGAGTTGACTACGACCTTTGGAATCCGGAAACCGATCCGCACATCGTCAAAAACTTTTCGACCGAAGGTCTGACGGGCAAGCGCGAGTGCAAGCTCGATCTCTTGCGCCGCTTCGCCCTTCCTGAGGAACCCGACCGTCCAATCATTGCGATCATTTCGCGTTTGGTGGCGCAGAAGGGCTATGATCTGATCAGGCAAGCAGCGCGCGGAATTCTGGATACCGGCGCGTTCTTCATCGCCCTGGGTGCAGGCGCGGACGAGTACGAAGACTTTTTGCAATCCTGGCATGACGCCGCCCCGCACCGAGTAGGCATCTACAAGGGTTTTGCCGGCGAGCCCCTAGCCCACCAAATCGAAGCCGGCGCGGATATGTTCCTGATGCCTTCGCTGTATGAGCCCTGCGGATTGAATCAAATGTACAGCATGCGTTACGGCACGGTTCCCGTCGTGAGGGCCACGGGCGGCCTGGATGACACCGTCGAGAGTTTCGATCCAGCTTCCGGTAAGGGCAATGGTTTCAAGTTCGGACCCTATACCGTCCCCGCTATGCTTGAAATAATACGCCGTAGCGTTTACTTTTATAGTGAACCTGAGACGTGGGCAAAGATTCAGCGTAACGGAATGGCTGTGGACAATTCGTGGTCGGCCGCGGCGAAGAAATACATTCAGCTTTACCGTGAAGTAATCGATGTCAGTTGAAAATTTCGAAACAATCGTTAACCCAAGGAGATACTGATGAGCGAGCATGTGAAGGACACCAGCGACGGAGACTTTGAGAGTGATGTACTGAAATCCGACCGGCCGGTGCTGGTCGATTTTTGGGCAGTGTGGTGCGCGCCGTGTCGCGCTCTGGCGCCCACGGTTGAAGCCGTCGCCGAGAAATATGCCGCCAACGCGCGCGTCGTGAAGCTGAACGTGGACGATAATCCTTCCGTCTCACAACGCTACGGCATCAAGGGCATTCCAACTCTGATTCTTTTTAAGAACGGCAAGGAAGAAGAACGCGTGGTCGGCGCCACCTCGGAACAGGCAATCTCGCGCATGCTGGACAAGTACGTCGGCGCCGCGACGGTTGCTTAAGCGAAGTCGGTTGCGGGCGCGGTTCTACTTTGTTGGTGCAACCGCGCCCTTTGTGTGTTCGTAAACGATTTCAGGCTTTCACTTCTGATCTCTGACTTCTGACATCTGAGCTCTGTTCCTATGGTTATCGCAGTTATCGGCGCCCAATGGGGCGATGAAGGTAAAGGCAAGATTGTCGATCTACTCGCCGAGCGTTTCGACGTCGTGGTTCGCTATCAAGGTGGCCACAACGCCGGGCATTCGGTTCAGATCGGCGATAAGTCTTTCGTGCTGCATCTGCTCCCATCCGGCGTAGTTCACGCGGGCAAGATCTGCGTGCTCGGCAACGGCATGGTGATCGATCCCAAGGCTTTCTTCGAAGAAGCCGATCGGCTGATGGCGCAGGGCATCAGCGTCACGCCCGATCGCGTGAAGGTCAGTTCGCGCGCGCACTTGATTTTGCCGTATCACCGCGCGCTGGATCACACCAGCGAAGAGCGTCTGGGCAACGAAAAGGTCGGGACTACTTTGCGCGGCATTGGTCCAGCTTACGAAGACAAGGCCGGCCGCCGTGGGATTCGCGTAGCCGATGCTTTGGTTTCGGAAGTGCTTCGCTCGCGTATTGAGCGCAACCTCGAAGATGCTAATCGAATCATTGTCGCTTATGGTGGCCAGCCGCTCGACGCGAACTCGATCTTCGACGAGACCTCGGCAATGGTCGAGCGCCTCGCGCCGTTCCTTTGTGACACCACGCACTTTCTCAACCTAGCTGCTGCTCGCGGTGATTCAATCCTGCTGGAAGGTGCGCAGGCCACGCTGCTCGATGTCGATCACGGCACATATCCGTTCGTCACTTCGTCAAACACAGTCATTGGCGGAGCCTTGATAGGTACAGGTCTCGCGCCGCAGCATCTGACCGGAGTGCTGGGCATCGTTCGCACCTACACGACGCGCGTCGGTGAAGGACCTTTTCCGACCGAGATGCTTAAAGGCGAAGCTGAGATGGGAAGCTTGATTCGCGAACGCGGCCGCGAGTATGGTGCGTCGACTGGACGGCCGCGTCGCTGTGGTTGGTTCGATGCTTTCGCGACGCGCTATGCCGCCGAGATCAACGGCTTCACTTCCGTAGCATTGACGAAACTTGATGTGCTCGACACGCTGGATGAAATCAAAGTGTGCGTCGGTTACAACCTGGACGGTCGCCGCTGCGAGTCCCTGCCCGCAGTGTCGCAGGACCTGCGCCGGGTCGAGCCCGTGTTCGCGACGTTGCCAGGTTGGAAGAGTTCGACACTGGGAATGACGGAGATGGGCACGTTGCCGGCAAACGCGCGCGCTTATGTTGATTTTCTTTCCGAGAAGATCGGAGTCGAGATCGGCTTGGTTTCGACTGGGCCGGAGCGTTCGCAGACGATTATTGTTAAGGAGTCAAACGTTGGGCGTTGGCTGGGGAGTTAGTTTCAGGTTTCAGGTTTCAAGTTCGTCTCAAGTCGCTGCTTGTTCCGCTGCAACTTCGGAAAAAGCAAACAACGCGAAAAGACCCCTCTCTGCTCTGAGACGGAACTTGAAACTTGAAACCTGAAACCTGAAACCTTAGACTGGGGACACCGAACTCCAGACTTTCTTGATGTGGGCCGATAGCTCAGTCGGTAGAGCAACTGGCTTTTAACCAGTGGGTCGCAGGTTCGAGTCCTGCTCGGCTCACCACTTTTTAAACTCAGTGTCTCAACCCGTCGCTTCGCGAGGGCACGGATTAGGCGGTTGGCTATCAAGCCAACCGCTTTTATTTTGTGATCGCACCTGCTCCCCGCTTAAGCATTCAATTGCGAAATTACGCAGGTGTGGGCGCCTGGCTGCGAAGTTCTGCGCATCGCCGATTGACCCGGTGACGGTTCGCCTAACCACGATCGCCATTTCTCCTAGAAACAAAACCAGAAATCGCGAATCATCTGCGTAGGTTTGGCTAACCGCGTTAGCGAAGGGATTTCTGTTAACAGGATGGCTCGTCGTTTGCCACATTACCCTGCCAAGTAGGTCGAATGTTAGGGAGATCGCTGTGTTCAAACAATCAGACTGATGAAGACGATAATTGAACCTTTTAAAGTCAAGGTAGTCGAACCCGTCAAGATGACCACGCGCGCCGAGCGCGAAGCGTATCTTGAGGAAGCTGCGTATAACCTCTTTCTGCTCAAAGCCGAAAACGTCATTATTGATTTGCTCACCGACAGCGGCACCGCCGCGATGAGCGCGAACCAGTGGTCGGCCTTGATGCGCGGCGACGAGTCCTATGCGGGAAGCCGTAGCTTCTATCGTTTCGAAGAGGTCGTGCGCGAGATCTTTGGTTTCAAGCAGGTGATTCCTATGCACCAGGGACGCGCCGCCGAGCGCATTCTCTTTTCGGTCATGTGCCGGAAAGGAAGCGTCGTTCCGAATAACACCCACTTTGATACGACGCGCGCCAACATCGAATACGTCGGGGCTGAAGCGGTCGATTTACCGATCCCGGAGTTCTATCAACCCGCCATACATCATCCGTTCAAGGGCAACATGGACACCGACGCGCTCGAACAGTTGATCAAGCGGGTAGGGCCTGAGCGGATTCCCCTGGTGATGCTCACGGTAACGAACAACTCCGGTGGCGGTCAGCCGGTCTCGATGGCAAACATCCGCGAAGTGAAAGCTATTTGTTCACGGTACGGACTTCCGCTCTACCTCGATGCCTGTCGTTTTGCCGAGAACGCTTACTTCATCAAACTGCGCGAAGCCGAGTACGAGGACAAATCCGTGAAGGAGATAGCGCGAGAGATGTTCGCCCTTGCTGATGGCTGCACGATGTCTGCGAAAAAGGACGGGCTGGCGAACATCGGCGGCTTCCTCTGCACGAACGACGATCAGTTGGCCCAGCAGGAGAAAGATCTGCTGATCCTGACCGAGGGCTTTCCTACCTATGGCGGTCTGGCTGGGCGTGACCTCGAAGCCATTGCCGTTGGTCTTGAAGAGATTCTCCAGGAGGACTATCTACAGTATCGCTTCGCCTCAATTCGTTATCTCGGAGAACACATCTCGCGCGCCGGCGTCCCAATCGTGCAACCGCCCGGCGGTCACGCCATTTACATTGATGCTCGCGCGATGCTGCCGCACATACCACCGCTCCAGTATCCGGGCCAGGCGCTCGCCGTTGAGCTCTACCGCGAGGCAGGCATTCGTTCCTGTGAGATCGGCACAGTGATGCACGCCGAGAAGGAACCTGAGAGCGGTGAAGAGATACCCGCTGCAATGGACTTGGTGCGGCTGGCAATTCCCCATCGCGTCTATATGCAGAGCCACATTGATTATGTGGTCGAGGCAATCCTTGCTGTCCATAGGCGACGCACTTCGATCAACGGTTACCGAATCGTCAGCCAACCAAAGTTTCTGCGTCACTTCACCGCGCGCTTTGAGCCGTTACCGAACTAATTAATGCTAAGAGGAAAGAGGAATAATCATGGAGAACAAATACTTCTATTCAACCGCAGTTGACTGGACCGGGGAGCGCCACGGCGACTTGAGTTCATCTGTCCTGCCAAACCTGCAAGTCGACGCTCCGCCGGAATTCAAAGGACACGAAGGAGCTTGGACGCCGGAACATCTCTTCGTCGCGTCGGTCAACTCGTGCTTCATGACGACATTTCTGGCGATTGCCGAGAACTCAAAGCTGGAATTCGTCAGCTTTAGCGCGGATGCGAAAGGAAAGTTAGAAAAGCTTGAGGGCAAAGGTTTCATCATGACCGAGGTCGTGCTGCACCCTAAGCTCCTCATTAGCCACGCGCGCGACGCCGAACGCGCGGGTCGCATTCTGGAGAAAGCAGAAAAGCACTGTTTGATTTCCAACTCGATCAAAGCAGAGACAAAGCTCGAGCCTGAAGTGAGTTTCGCCGGCGAGTGATACGAGGATCGCACCGCGCATCATCTCACCGGGCCTGACGGGGCTTGTCTGCTCGTGATCATCATGGGCATCGCCACGTTCTTGCAATCGGTCAGCGTCAAAGGTGTGCCGTCAGCGGTGTAGAGCGTGACATTCTTCATCGTCCAGTTCTCTGCATTTTCGATGAGACCAGCCTCGTATGCGCTGGCGATAACGTTTACACAATTCACATTGGTAATTGGCTTCTCCGGAAGTCCCACCGCTGAGAATACGCGCGCCGCGCCCACTATCCTGACGTCTTCGATCGTGATGTTGCGAAACTCGCAGAGCCCGCGCTCGGGCGGCTTGACTGGCGTGGCCAGCACTCGCCAGTACGCCGGAATATTTTGCGCGTCGTTCGGAATCGTGGGATAGCTGTAGCTCGGATCCCAGTTCAGCGTGAACGTGAACGGCATCGACACGTTCTCCATCTTCAAATCACGAATCAAGACATCCGTCACAAAGCCGCCACGCGTCCGCGCGGATTTGAAGCGAATGCCTTCGCCGGTGGCAATGCCGTGGTTGTGATACGCGACCACTTTTCGAATACCGCCGGAAGTCTCGCTGCCGAAAGAGATCATGCCATTGCCGCGCCGCATGAGGTTATGTCGGATCACGATAAATTCAGTTGGTCGATTGACACGCAATCCGTCGGTATCGCGTCCAGCCTTCAGGCAGATGTCATCGTCGTTAGTGGCAATGTCGCAGTTCTCGACGAGTACGTAGCCTGACGAGTCAATGTCAATACCATCCGTGCTGGGTCCGTCGTTGTCTTTGATCTTGATTCTGTTCACGGTCACATGATCCGAATAGACGACCTGCACGGTCCAAAAGCCTGAGCGCCTCAAGCTAAGATTTTCAACCGTCACGTCGGTCGACTTCCAAATCACGATCAGACGCACACGCTGGCAATCGTAATCAGCCGCCCAGCGCAGGCCGCGCGACTCGTAGTCAACTCGCAGATTTCGATATCTGTCCCACCACGTTTCGCCGCGGCCATCAATCACGCCGCCGCCCGACACTGCGACGTCTTTCTGATCGTTCACGTTGATCAGGGCCGCGGGCCATTTCATCTCGATGCCCGCCACGCGCGTTGAAATCACCGGATAGTCTTCGTCGTTTTGACTTGCCAGTAACGTGACGCCGGCATCGATGCGAAGGTGTACGTTGCTCTTGAGGAACAGCGCTCCGCTTACGTATCGCCCGGGCTTAAAAGTCACGATCCCGCCGCCGGCGCTTGCGCACGCATCGATCGCTTGCTGGATCGCGTCAGTGGACTTCTGAACGCCATCCCCGGTCGCCCCGAAAGAGTTCGCCAGGAAAACCCGGCGCCCTTCCGGCCGCTGCCGCGCGCCGACCTTCTGCACCCAGGACGGCAGGCTCGCAACCGCCGTCGCGACCTGCGCTTGTGCTGATATCGACGGAGCAACCGTGAGCACAGATACGAAAATAATGACACGCATCATCGTCAAGCGATTTCCGTATTCACGCCTTATCTTTCCACTCGGCATTGTCTTGATCATACCTGCTGCCATCTCAAATTCCACAGCTAGGAAGAAAACTCGCGAACCCAGTCGACCACTGCTTCAACCCAAACGAGCTCAGAATTGAGTGACGGAATCAGACGCAACTCTTCGCCACCGGCTTTGATGAAAGCCTCGCGGCCCCGAATGCCCATCTCTTCCACGGTTTCCAAACAGTCAGCAACAAAAGATGGACACGACACCGCTACGCGTTTGACCCCGGCCTGTGCCAACTCTGTCAGAACCTTTTCAGTTTGCGGTCCCAGCCACTCTGCTTTGCCGAGTCGCGACTGAAAAGTAATGGAATAGCCATCGTCTCTTAATCCAAGCTCGCGCGCAATCGCCCGGGCGGTGAACATGCACTGTGCTCGATAGCAGTTCTGATTGACTGCGCCGATCGCGTCGCAACAATCGGATTTGACCAGACAGTGGGCCCGCGTCGCGTCGAGTTTTTTTAGATGGCGCACGGGCAAACTGTGAAAACTGAAAACAAAGTGCTCGACTGGCCAGGATTCGACACCCTCGCAAACTCGGCCGGCGCAAGCTTCGATGAAATCAGGCCGGTCATAGAAGACAGGGAAAAACGATATGCGATCGGCGAGTCCTGACTTGACCGCCTTCTGCTTCGTCTCCTCTACGGCCGTGCGGTAACTCGACTCAGCGTACTGGGGATACATCGGCATCACTATGATGCGCGAGACATCGTGCACCCGTAGCCGTTCGAGCGCGCTCGCGATTGAAGGATTGCCATAGCGCATTGCGTACTCAACCACGAAGTCATTTCCATCGACTGCAAGTCGCGCGGAAACTTTTTCTGCCAGATCGCGCGTGTGCACGAGCAAAGGCGAACCACCCGGTAACTGAACTTTCCGGTAAGCCTTCGCTGACTGATGTTTGCGACGCGGCACGATCATGACGTTGACCAAAAACCACCGCAGCGGCTTTGGGATGTCGATCACGAAACCATCCATCAGAAATTGGCGCAGGTATCGGCCGACGGCTTCCGGCGTCGGCTCGTCGGGAGTCCCCAGGTTGATCAAAAGCACGCCAACGCTGCTCATGAGCCCTCCCTAACGGTCGGGCTAGTGCCCCGCAACCTGCTTGCAAATTCCTCTGCGACACAGGCTGCCCGCTCAAGAATCTTCGCCAAGCCAATCCGGCCAAGATAATTTCCTGCCAGCATGATGTTCGGCGGCGGCGCAGGAAGCGTGGTTAGAATCCTTTCGAGTTCGATCGAGTAATGCGGCAGCGCGTTCGGCCAACGAGTTATCTGAACATCCAAGGCGGGATCGTCCGCGCCAAAACACCGTTGGCGCTCACCGGCGATCAACTGCGTTAGATCGCCGTCGCTCAGGTTGACGATGTCGGGATCGAGCGCTCCGCCAAAGATCCAAGTCTCTGCATGCGCCGGCCCGCGCCCTTCGAAAATGCAATTGTTGAATAGAACCCCGCGCGCGCGAAACCCCTGGTCGCGCGGAAACAAACAACCAAAACCCTTGAGTCGCGCGGCTGCGGTCGGATAGAAGCACGTCGTGGTAACAAGCGACAACATTTCGATGGCGAGCAGAGCGTGACTCACTTCCGGGGCGATGTCGCCAAGAAACTCCGCGGCGTGCCGCGCCGAAAGACAGACTGCCGTCGGTTCGTTCGCGTCGGCCTCAGCGCGTTGATTGAAAACGAATTCAACGCCGGCGCGTTTGAGGTAAACGCAGAGGCCGTCGATGAGTTGCTGCATCCCACGCGGCGGTGCAACCGTACCGCGCATTTTTGCTTTTTCAGGACGTGTCGTATGCAAGTGATCTGGCAATGCGGCGCGGCCAAAGATCAAACTCGCGCTGAGCCGGTCGGGATCGCCGGCGTAGATTCCGCCCAGCGCGGGAACCAGAAGATAGTCCGTTGCTCCTCTTCCAAGGACTCGTCTTCCCCATTCAGCAATCGATTCGAATTGCCTCGGACGCAAACTGGCTGCGTTGGCCGCCAGTCTGATACCAAGTTTGATAACGTCGGCAACAGTTAGTGGGATTTGCCTCGGCTGGCCGCGATAAATGAATCGCTTGCGTCCATCACGGCGCGTGGCCAGCAGCGGCACGCCAATGTCCGCGCACAACGCTTCCAGTCGCGCTGAATTCAGCAGTCCGTTGGCCGCTGTCTCAACCAACCCATGCGGTGTCTTGATCGTTTTGATCAAACCGCCGGCGCGCGAACTCTGTTCGCAAACCTGAACCTTGAAGCCGTCTTTGACGAGATAGTAAGCCGTTACTAATCCCGAAAAACCGGCGCCGACGACTTTGATTGTTTGCCTCATAAAAATTCCCTCTCCCAAAGGTAGAGGGAGAAATCCCTGATCCGCTACAACGCCTGAGAGAAAACCTGCGGTCGCTGCTCTTGCTGACGCAGACGTCGATCGAAGAACATACACGCATTGCGAAGGAAGGGTCGCCCACTTTCCGTAAGGATCAACTTCTGGCCGTCGACCGTAACCAGGCCATCGCCAATCAGCGGCTCGAGGTAATTCCTGGCGTCGTCGCATTGCTCAGGCTGGAGGCCCACCTCGAAGCTGGTCATGAAGGAAAGAATCTGTTCGCGCAAGCGGCGATCTTCTTCCGACAACAAGTGTCCACGCAGAGTCGGAATTTCACCCTCCTGGATCCGTCGCTCATAAACGGGAAAGGCCTTTTCGTTTTGATGGAAGCAAGTTGGGGTCTCGGAAATCGCGCTGACGCCAAGTCCGAGCAAGACGCTCGTGCGCGTTTCCGTATAGCCCTGAAAGTTGCGGTGCAAAGTTCCTTTCCGCTGCGCTTCCGCCATGCCATCGTGCGGCAAAGCAAAATGATCCATTCCGATCTCAAGGTAACCCGCGGCTGCCAGCATCTCGCGCGCCATCTCATAGAGCGCCCGCTTCTCTCCCGCCTTAGGCAAATCCTCGTCTTTGTAACTGCGCTGCGCGGGCTTGATCCAAGGGACGCGCGCAAAGCTGTATAGCGCAATCCGATCAGGTCGCAACTCAATTGTCTTTTCGACCGTCGCCGCAAAACTCTCGGGGTTCTGACGCGGCAATCCATAAATCAAATCGTAGTTGACCGAAGTGTATCCAAGTTCGCGCGCCGCATCCGTCGCGGCTTTGGTGACTTCGTAAGGCTGATGCCGATTCACGAGCCGCTGCACTTCGGGATCGAAATCCTGCACGCCGATCGAGATGCGGGTGAAGCCAAGCTGCCGGAGCGCTACCAATTGTTCGCGCGTCGTGTGGCCGGGATGAACTTCAACCGACGCTTCGAATCTGTCAGCAGGCACGCAAGTCTCAGCCAGGATCGGCTTCAAGATGCGTTCAAGATTTTCCGCCGAGAAAAACGTCGGCGTGCCGCCACCGAGATGCAGTCCGAGCAGTGGGCGCCGTTGCAAGGCCGGAACTTGATCGAGATAAAGCGCCCACTCCTTTGCAAGCAGATCGATGTAGCCTTCCTCACGTCCGTGGTCGCGCGTGATCACCGTGTTGCAGGCGCAGAAGGTGCAGAGCGATTCACAAAACGGCAGATGAAAATAGAGCGACCATGACGCCGACTCGTCTGCAAAGGCGTGATTGAGTTCTTGGACCCATTGCGCAGTCGTCGGCGAGTCCGTCCAAAACGGAACCGTTGGATAGCTAGTGTAGCGCGGCGCGGGGACGTCATACTTGGCAAACAAATCAGTCACTGCATTACCTCTCTAACCGTCTCAACAAATAGTCTAACGTTTTCTTCGGGCGTCCCCGGCAAGACTCCGTGCCCTAAACCGCACACCCAGCCGGCGCGATCGTGTCGCATCAACGCTTCTAAATATCTCGTCAGCCGGTTCTTCAGTTCATCCCGTTCGCAAAGCAACAGCGCCTGATCGAAATTGCCCTGAACAAAACCGTGCGGAAACATTTCAAGCGCTTCGGACATGTCCCAGCGATAGTCGACGCCGACGCCACCCAGTCGGCCATCAGTGAAAAGTGCTTGCCGCAGATGCGCCGGCTGAGTGCCTTTCGAGTAATACCCAATCCGCGATGAATGGTTCTGCGTCAGGAGTACCAACTGCGGAATTACTTCAGTTTGGAAAATGCCGGGCGTCAGTTCACCTGCGGCCGTATCAAAGATCATAACGATTTCCGCACCGCTGTTGAGCTGCAGCTCGATGTTGCGCGTCAGCAGCGGAACGACCACCTCACAGAACCGCGGAAACAAAGATAAAAGTCTCTTCGACGCGGTCAGCGAACCGACATGCGAACCTTCGACCGCGTAAACGAACAACGTCCAGGGTCCACCGACAAAACCGATCAGGCTGCGATCTTCCGGCAGGCGCTCGCGCGTCGCGCGCATCGCCTTGCCTTGAAACAGCAGATGCGGCCATGCGTCTTCAACTGAGCGCAGTTGCAAAAACGTTGTTGGATCGAGCTTCCATCCGAGCTGTGGCCCGCTGTCGGTGTACTCCAGTCCCATCCCTAATGCTTCAAGCGGGAAAAGCAGATCGCTAAAGAGAATCGCCGCGTCGAAATCAAAATCCAGCACCGGACCCAACGCGACTTCGGCGGCCAGCTCAGGTTGCTTACACAAGTCCATGAACGAGTGACGCTGCCGCAACGCCTGATAATGCTTGTGATAGCGCCCCGCCTGGCGCATCAACCAGATCGGCGGGACAGCTTGCGCGCGACGCGCCAGCGCGTTGTGAAGACGCGAGTTGCTGATTTGTTCCTTTAGCGCTGTACTCATTTTGGTTCGCTTTCCCTCCCCAGGGGGAGAGGGAAACTCGCAAGTTACCAACTTGCGCTACTCGCTATCGCCGCACCATTGATACCCGATACCGCGCACTGAGCGGATGCACGTGCTGCTTGTATCTCCGAGCAACTGCCGCAGGCGCACCACCATGTTGTCGATCGTGCGTTGATTCAGAAACTTGTCCTCGCCCCATAACTCGTCGAGGATTTGATTCCGGCTAATGACGCGCGGGCTGCTGGTGATCAGCAATTGCAGCAGTTCAAAGTCACGCGCCGCCGGATGCTCGCGCTGGCCGTCCGGCTGCACGATTACGCGATTGCCCAAATCGATGATCCGACCGTTGCAGGTAAGCTCGCGCTGCACTGGGTGATTTTCGATTACATGGCGGACGCGCAAGAGTAGCTCCTGCAAATGAAACGGCTTGGGAATAAATTCCTCAGCGCCGATTTCGAATCCTTCCAAACGATGCTCCGCGGTGCTCAGCGCCGTCATAAACATGATCGGCAGAGACATGCTCGCCTTGATGTGCCGCGCCAATTCGAAACCAGAACCGTCCGGCAAACCAATATCGAGAATCACCAAATCCCAAAGACCCTCACTCAGCTTTTTCAGCGCGCGCTGCTTTGTCTCAGCCCACGCGACGTCATACTTTTCGCGCTGCAGGCGTTCGCACAGCGTGGCGCCCAGCGAGCGATCATCTTCGACCAGCAACAGTCGTTTCATACGCGGCTCGCTCCGTCCCCAGCTCTAAATCTTTGGTCGGCGCGGAAGGAAATCTCATTTCCGAGATGAAACCGCCGCCGCTTCCGCCCTTGAAAGTGATCGCGCCATTCATTCGTCTGGTCAACTGCCGCACGATGTAGAGCCCGGCGCCGCTGCCGCTATTGGGCGTCAGCCGGACCAGCGGCTTGCCCAGTTGACGAAAGTCGCCTTGAAAGCCGCCGCCATCGTCGGCGATGCGCACGTTCAGGTGCCCCGGTTCGTCTAGACTGACGTCGATGTCCACGCGCGTTGCGCGTCCGTGAGTCACCGAGTTATGCACCAGATTCGTCAGCACGCTTTCGAGCGCCCGCGCATCGGCCAAAACCGTTCCGTCTCCAACCAGCGTAATCGTCAGGTCAGGCCAATGCTGGCGCATGACATCGATCCGGTCGCTCAACTTGATCGGCTCAAAGAAAAGTTTTCCGGCCTTTACGTTCACCATGAACAGCGAATTCTCGAGTTGGAGTTGCAGACGGAGAGTATCGCTCAACAGCCGATCCAAAAGCGGGTTAGGCCCGGCGCTGGCAAAGTCTTCACGCAAAGCTTCGGTTTGCAGTCGCAGACTGGCCAGCGCAGTCTTGGCATCGTGCGTAAACGCCGCAAAGAACTCTTCGATTTGCGCGTGCCGCTTCTGCTCGCGCTGCGCGTAGTAGAACAAGGCGAGTCCGCCACCGATTAACGACGCGATCAGAATGCCGCCTTCCCACATCAGCATTTGATAATAGCGATGCAGATCAGGCGCGCCTTGAAGACTCAGACGCTTGATCAGATCAAGTTGACGCAGCCCAAACACCAGCCACCAGCCGGCCAGGGTCACCGTAAAAATTACCCAGACGCCGACCAGGGCGATGGAGATTCGGCTGCGTTTTCCTTTCATATTACAGGTGTTCAGAGTACCGACTTTAGTCGGGTCTTTGTCAGCCGCGAAAAAGCCCAACTGAAGTTGGTACTCTAAACGCGTGCTGCTTCAGTTGCTCTTAGAATCGCTTCCCGCGCTTGCGCGAGCAATTCATCTGAATGGGCCAAAGACAAGAAGTTAACTTCATAACCACTCGGCGCAAGATAGACACCACTCGCCAGGGCCGCATGAAAGATCTTTGCGAACGCCGCCGCGTGATGCGATGGAATCTGATCGATCCGGCGAATCGGGCTTTCGGTTTGCGCGTGCAACCAAAAGATCGAAGCCGTGCGTTCAACGTGAAACGGCAAACCACCCTTTTTGAAATCCGCGTTCAGCCCGTTGCAAAACCGCGCGGTCTTCCCTTCCAGTGTCTCGTAAGCCCTCACTCTCTCGATCTTCTGCAGCGTAGCCAGCCCGGCCCGCATGCCGACGGGATTCGCGCTCAATGTCCCCGCCTGATAGACCGGACCTGCGGGCGCAACCAAATCCATCAGATCCCTTCTTCCGCCATAACAAGCTACGGGAAAACCGCCGCCGATCACCTTGCCGTACGTGACCAGATCGGGACGCATGCCCAGCACTTCCGCCATCCCGCCCAACGCAACGCGAAATCCCGAAATGACTTCGTCAAAGATCACCAGCGCACCGTGCGCTCGGGCAGTCTTCACGGTTTCTTCGATGAAGTCGCGCCGTTGAATCAGCAATCCGTAATTCGCAGGCAGGGGCTCCAGAATTACTGCGGCAATGTCCTTGCCCTGTTCAGCAAAGATCTCGCGCACGGCGTTTTCGTCATCCAGCGGCGCGACCAAAGTATCGCTCGCAACCTGCGAAGAAACGCCGGCGCTCGAGCTGGCCGCGGCACCGGCCAAACCGCTGCCGGCTTTTACCAGCAAAGAATCCGAATGGCCGTGGTAACAACCTTCGAACTTCAGGATTCGATTTCTTTCCGTGGCCGCGCGCGCCACGCGCAACGCGCTCATCACCGCTTCCGTGCCGGAAGAGACGAAACGCAGCATCTCGACCCACGGCAAACGCGACGTAATCCATTCGGCCAGCTCAAGCGAGTAAGGTTCGCACGCGCCAAAGCTCCATGCGGTCTCGATCGCTTCGCGCACCGCTTCGCTCACATCCGGGTCGCGGTGTCCGAGTATTAGGGGACCGAAGCTCTGACAGAAATCGATGTACTCGCGCCCATCGACTGAAGTCATCGTCGCGCCTTGCGCGCTGCGAAAGAAGATCGGGGTGCCACCGACGCTCTTGAACGCACGCACTGGACTGTGCACGCCACCAGGCGTGATGCGTTGAGCGCGGTCGAAATACTCGCTGTGGAGTGCGCCGGCAGAGCGAAGCGTCGACGGCGCTTTGGATGTCTGTGTCTTGCTCACAATGTCTCAAACAGTGGCGATCCAAAGCGGTGTCGCCGCTTCGCTCTGCCACCGCACTCCAAATCAGATCCCCAACCCTTTCGCATAACGTGCCCCATACGTGACGATGTACTGCGCACCGGCGCGTTTGAATACGTGCCAGGTTTCCAACAGCGCTTCTTCGAACTTGATCAGACCCTGCTCCGCCAGCAAAACCAGCCCGGCGTACTCGCCGCTCACTTGATATGCGCCCACCTGCCGATTAGTTTGCTCATTAATCGGCCGGATCAAATCCAGCGAAGTCATTCCCGGTTTGACCATCAGTAGATCCGCGCCTTCTTCAGCGCAACGACGACTGGCCGCCAGGGCGTCGGTGCGATTGCGCACGTCGAGCTGGTAATGACGGCGATCGCCGAACTGCGGCGCAGAGTCGGCAGCATTACGAAAGGGCCCGTAGAAGTTACTGGCGAACTTTGTGCTGTAACTCATCACTGGCACGAGATCGAATCCATTCTCATCCAGCGCGGCGCGAATCCTCGCTACGCGCCTATCCATCATGTCGCTCGGACTGATGCCATCAGCACCGGCTTGCGCAAACGCTACTGCTGACTTGGCCAGCTCGTCGAGCGTCGCAGCATGATCGATTCCTTTCTCGTTCAGCACCGCACAATGGCCATGCGTTGTGTAAGAACACAGACACGTATCAATCCACAAGCACAAACTGTCGCCAAACTGACGGCGAATTTCAGAAATAGTCTTGCTGGTGGAGTCATGCGCGAAACCGCCCTCCTTTTTTTCGGCCGGCACGGGGAAAAGCAAGAACTGAGTGACGCCATCCGCGAGATCCTTTTCGATCTGCTTCAGAGCTGTTTGCGTGCTGTGACGAACAGTCCCGCGCAGTCCCGGGATCGGTTCGTCGCTCTTGAGTCCTTCAACCACAAAGAAGGGTTGGATCAATTGCGCGCGATTGAATTCCGTTTCCGCGCAGAGGTCACGCAGATGTTGTGACCCTTTCAGACGCATCAGACGTTTCATTATTCAGACATCTCCTCCAACACGAAGTCCGTAACCGCCTGCGGACCGGGGTCCCCGCGCGGGCAGCCCGCGTGGGGTGGTGGATGCGGGCGGGCAGAACTTCACTGCATAGACATTTCTTCCAACCACCTTGCGTGGTCCAAAAAGATGTGCGGCTGCACGCCGTTTCTCTCCAGAATTCGCTGCGTGTTGCCCGGTCCGCAAAAATGCGTCATCTGCCGAAGCCACGGATTGAGCGACAGAGCATACTCGAAACCCGATCCGCTCTTCCAGAAAAAGTGTGTCTTGCCTGCGAGGTTCAGATCGCCGTTCTTTGGAACCAGACGATAAGTCGCCACCGCCGGCATCGCGCCATCGGCATAGCCGTGCGCGTGCGTCAGCTTGTGCCAATTCACTTCGCCACCAAACAGGGTTTCGATATTCTCCGGTTCATGTTCGCCCAAACTCTCGGCGCATCCATTTACCCAGACGCCGCGTCGCGCCAGGCGTTTCCAAGTCTGCACGCCGCTGGCCCAGACAATTTGTCCCGGTTCGACCGCCCAATCATTCGGCAAAGCGTCAGCTTTCGCAACCCAAAGCGCTGTTGATGCAGACTTAACCGGAATTGGCTCGCGCGTGAACCAATCCGCATCCGACGATGTCAGTGGCCACAACTGTTCCCTGGAGATCTTTGGAGGTCTCGGCTTTGATGATCCGAGCGAGCAACTGTCCAGGACTTGCCCATGGTCGGTTAAGCCGCGCAGAAAAGTGATATCGCCGAAAGGGCGACGCAGGACGCTGACGCCGATCTTCTGATGACAACCGCCGCCATAGCCACGCAAAGTCTCGCGCTCCTGTACGACGGCCACGAATGTGTCGCTGCAATTGATCGGCGCCAGCAACTCGCGCAAGTCTACTCGCGGGCGCGCGATTTCGATTGCCAAAGCGCCCTGCGCCGGCGCGGAAGGATTCGCGCTCAAGGGCAAGACCATCCAGCGACAGCGCGAGAGCGCGGCGCGCAGTTCAGCCTGAGTCGCGGCAAACTCTTCCTGCGGCGCTTCCAGCAAACGATCGATAGCGGCCTTGGCGACGATCAATCCGTCAGCACCCAGTTCAAGAAGCTTCCTGACGCGCGTCGGCACGTTGCCGCGCACATCAGTGAAATTCAACTCAGGCAATTTCGCGGGCAGCGCATCACGCAAGAAAGAATCTACGTTGTAGCTGCGACGCGGCGACGACGTAAGAATCGTCATCGCGCCGGTGCGTTCGACTTCCGGCCAACGATTACTCGGCACCAATAACAGATCACGCGCATCCGCGCGGGGTAGAGTCGCCGCGATCTCTGTTTCGAAATCGTCTTCAATGGCGAGGTCTTTCCAGGAGTGAACCACCAGATCAAAGTCGCCGCGCAACAGGCCTTCGCGAAAGTCCCGCGTGAAGACGCCCTTCTCAGGCATTTGCCAGAGCGGATCATTCTGATTTCGATCGCCGAGCGATTCGCTGAACGAGAATTCTATTTCGAGCTGTGGATGTGCTCTGCGGAGGGCGTCGCCGACTTGATATGCCTGGATGCGCGCCAGCTCACTACGCCGCGACGCGATCGTCAGGCGCATAGGTCTTCCCATCCGAACGGCCGGAACTGGGCTTGCTGCACCTGACGCTGTGACATCAGTTTGATTTCCGCGCGCGCCGCCTCAACTCGACCTGACAGTCTTTCTCGTTCGGTGCGCATCGCGTCGAACAGTTCGGACAATTTGATCACCGGAAGCGGAAGCGGAAGCGAGACTGGATCAGTTTCCGCGTCGCCGCGAAGATCAAGACATAGCGAGAAGGTTGAGCTTTGCTTTCGCAACCACTGCTCAACCGCGACAGCTTTGAGCGGAGCGGCGATTACCAGTCCGGTCGCAACTTGATCCCAGCCGGCGTCAACCGGCACAAACTGATCGAGTTGAATTTCCGGGTACTCGCTGAGCAATGCTTGCGCGCGACTCTCGTTGCGGTAAAACGTTCGGACGCTTGTCTTGCCGATCAACCAGGGCAGAATCTCTTTCGCCAGTTGACCGCCGCCAAGCAACGCGACCACTGGCAGTCCCTTCACGTGCTGTCGCACCATGCTGCCGTACGTCTGGCTTCCCAGTCCCTGAAGATGCTCGTGGCGGATGCGCTTCGCGTCAACCAGCAGGTTCGAGATCAATTGCTTGAGAAAGTTTCCCCATGAAGTGTTGGGCAGCTTTGCCTGTGCGACAAACTCGCGGAACTGACCAAGCACGGCCGTCTCGCCAACTAACGGCGAATTCAAACCACAGATCACTTCGAGGAGAAATCTGTAAGCGTCTTCGGCACGATAGATTTCCAAAGACGACTCGAGCACGCTGTCGCTTTCAGCGGCTCTAATCAGCGCAGCGTTTTCCTTTTCGTTCAGAAATAGAACTCGACGCAGACAGGTTCGCCAGTCAAGGCCGTTGAGGACGGCAGGCATCTTGTCCTTTGCCTCGCGCCGAAGATTTAGAATGACCAGTTGGTCAAGCATGTGCCCATTGTAGGCAGGGCGAAACGCCAAGTGTCATCGGTTTGTCACGCATCGAAATAAATTTTCGCGGCCTGAAACCTCGCCGTCGGCGGCCTGCGGGCTTTTGCTCAAGCCGGTGAGTAACTTTTCGCAAGACGGCCCGGCATGGCTGGCCAATTCGCACAAACTCGCACGAAAAAACGTCGGTACATCGGTTGCTACTGTGCATGCGGGAAACCGCAGTAACGAACCGATTGGATTTGAACTGGAGGCTAGTCACATGACGCAGGATGATCGCGACATTCTCGAAATCCTCAAGGAGGAACGCGACTTTATCGAAAAAGGGGGATACGGGAGATCCGTTCGCACCCCCTGGCAACCAAAGTCGATGTTCCAGGATTCCTTGAGTTGTCTCAACTACGGCTACCCATACCGCGCCCATCCGTGCAATGAATGCCATCTAATCGATTTCGTCGGTCCGGAGGATCGCTCGCAGCCGATCCCCTGCCATGCAATACCGCTGAACGAGGCCGGAGAGACAATCGAAAAGTTCGAGCTCGAAGGCAACGAGTCGAAGACGCAAGAAGCAGTCAAGCGTTGGCTCGATGACAAAATCAGTCAGATCGAAACTGAACGCTCGAAAGGATTCTGGAAGAACGTCGACTGAGTGGTACGCGGATGGGCTATCAAGAAAACGAGGAAGCAAGACCCAAACAGGTCAATGTGAAGGTCACCTGACGTTCCACCAGTCGTCAGAACAAATGTTTCCTTGTCTGCGCCGCAGGCGGATCAACTCGGAGGGACCCGCCTGCGGTGATTTGTTAGTAGGGATATCCGAAACCTCAGGAGTCAACTGGAAAATGACCAATCGAACCGTAACCATCGACGGAAACGAAGCGGCTGCTTACGTCGCCTACAAGACCAACGAAGTGATTGCGATCTATCCGATCACGCCGTCGTCTCCCATGGGCGAGTCTTCTGATGCGTGGGCCGCTGGTAGCAAGAAAAATATCTGGGGCATGACGCCGATCGTTCGCGAGATGCAGTCAGAAGGCGGCGCAGCCGGCGCAGTCCATGGCACGCTGCAATCCGGATCGCTCACGACCACCTTTACATCAAGCCAGGGTTTGCTGCTGATGATCCCCAACATGTTCAAGATCGCCGGCGAGCAAACCAGCACTGTGTTTCATATCGCGGCGCGGTCCGTAGCCACGCACGCGCTTTCGATCTTTGGCGATCACAGCGACGTGATGGCCACGCGCACTACCGGCTGGGGGATGTTGTTCGCCAACTCAGTTCAGGAAGTAATGGACTTTGCCTTGATCACGCAAGCGGCTACGTTGCAATCGCGCGTTCCCTTCCTGCACGTCTTTGACGGCTTCCGCACGTCGCACGAGGTGATGAAGATCGAAGAACTCTCGGACGAGATCATCCGCGAGATGATCGACGACCAGATGGTCCGGGCCCACCGCGCCCGGGCGTTGACGCCGGATCGCCCGGTGATGCGGGGCACCGCGCAAAACCCCGATGTCTTTTTCCAGGCGCGCGAGCGCGCCAACTCTTTCTATCTCGACACACCGGCTGTGGTTGAAGAAAAGATGCAACGGTTTGCGCAGCTAACTGGCCGGCAATATCGACTGTTCGATTATGTCGGCGCGCCTGACGCTGAGCGCGTGATTGTGATGATGGGATCCGGCTGCGAAGCCGCAGAGGAAGCCGTTGATGCGCTCTGCGCGGGAGGAGAGAAAGTGGGCCTCCTAAAAGTGCGGCTCTATCGTCCATTTGCAGTCGAACGCTTTGTCGCGGCGCTGCCGCCAACTGTGCGATCGATTGCGGTATTGGATCGGACAAAGGAGCCCGGCGGCATCGGCGAGCCGCTCTATCTCGACGTGGTGACGGCGCTGAGCGAAGCGTGGCAGAAGCCCGCGCGTCAGCAAGGGCTAGTTGCCCTCCCTGACGGTCGGGCTTCTGACACCATGCCACGCGTTATCGGCGGGCGTTACGGCCTCTCGTCGAAAGAATTCACGCCGGCGATGGTCAAAGGTGTGTTTGATGAACTTGCCAAGCCGGTCATGAAGAACCACTTCGTTGTCGGCATCGTCGACGACGTGACGATGAATTCTCTTCCTTATGATCCGAATTTCAATACCGAACCGACGGATCAGGTGCGGGCGCTGTTCTGGGGTTTGGGGGCGGACGGCACGGTCAGCGCGAACAAGAACTCGATCAAAATCATCGGTGAAGAAACGCCTAACTACGCGCAGGGCTACTTTGTTTACGACTCGAAGAAAGCGGGCGCGATGACGGTGTCGCATCTGCGCTTTGGATCAAAGCCGATCAAGAGCACTTACCTAATCCAGCACGCAAACTTCATCGCCGTTCATCAGTTCAACTTTGTCGAGCGCTATCCGGTGCTTGAATCCGCCATCGAGGGCACGACCCTCTTGCTGAACAGTCCGTACGAGACGGGCGAAGTTTGGGATCGCCTGCCGCGTTCAGTTCAGCAGACGATTATCGATAAGCACATCAAGGTCTATGCGATTAACGCCGACGCGGTTGCCAAAGAAACGCAGATGGGAAATCGTATCAACACCATCATGCAGACCTGCTTCTTTGCGATCAGTGGCGTGCTGCCGCGCGAAGAAGCGATCGACAAAATCAAAGAGTCGATCCGAAAGACCTATGGCAAGCGCGGCGAGCCGGTCGTGCGCCAGAACTTCGCGGCGGTCGACGCCGCGCTTGAACATCTCCACGAGGTAGCGGTGCCGGCTCAGGTCAGCAGCACCTTCGAATTACCCTCAGCCGTGTCCGCCGTTGCGCCCGAGTTTGTCCAGAACGTCACCGCCGAGATCATCGCCGGGCGTGGCGATCTTCTGCCGGTCAGCGCTTTCCCGGTTGACGGCACTTTCCCCGTCGGCACTTCGAAATGGGAAAAGCGCAACATCGCACAGGAAGTTCCAGTCTGGGAAACTGATCTCTGCATCGAGTGTGGCAAGTGCATGCTCGTCTGTCCGCATGCGACGATTCGCGCCAAGGTGGTCGAGGCGAGCGAACTCAACAGCGCGCCCGAAGGTTTCAAACACATGCCCGCGAAATGGCGCGAACTTCCCGATCAGCGCTACACGATTCAGGTCGCCGTCGAAGATTGTACCGGTTGCCGTCTGTGCGTAGAGGTTTGTCCGGCCAAAGACAAGAGCAATGTGTCGCGCAAAGCTCTCAACATGCAACCACAGTTGCCGCTGCGCGACAGCGAGCGTGTGAACTGGGATTTCTTCCTCACGCTGCCCGAGATTAACAAAAATAGTTTAGGGTTCACGTCGGTAAAGAACGTCCAACTGCTCCAGCCACTCTTTGAATTCTCAGGCGCGTGTTCGGGCTGTGGCGAAACCCCTTACATCAAACTGATGACGCAGCTGTTTGGCGATCGCACAGTCATCGCCAACGCCACGGGCTGCTCAAGCATTTACGGCGGCAACCTGCCGACGACTCCGTACACCACAAACAGTGCGGGCCGCGGACCGGCGTGGAGCAATTCCCTTTTTGAAGACAACGCGGAGTTCGGCTTGGGCATGCGCTTGGCTTTAGATCATCAGCAGGCCTACGCAAAGGACCTGGTCAAACGTCTCCGCGAAGTTATCGGCGAAGAACTGGCAACTGAGTTGCTGCAGACCGATCAATCATCCGATCAGGGCATCGAGAAAGCGCGGCTGTTGGTTTCTCAACTAAAAGAGAGACTCGCCGGCGCAGACTCGATCGAAGCGCGCGATCTCATAGGCGTCGCCGATGCTCTGGTTACCAAGAGCGTCTGGATCGTCGGTGGTGACGGTTGGGCTTACGACATCGGGTATGGCGGACTCGATCACGTGCTGGCCAGCGGACTGAACGTCAACATTCTCGTGCTCGACACTGAGGTTTATTCAAACACGGGTGGTCAGGCCTCGAAATCAACACCAATGGGCGCGGTCGCCAAATTTGCCGCCGGCGGCAAGGCGACCGCCAAGAAAGATTTGGGCATGATGGCCATACGCTATGGCGACGTCTACGTCGCGCAGGTCGCAATGGGCGCCAACGACACTCACACCGTTAAGGCGTTCATTGAAGCCGAAGCGCACAATGGCCCGTCGCTGATCATCGCGTACAGTCAATGCATCGCCCACGGCATCGACATGGCGAAGGGGATGCACCAACAAAAACTCGCAGTCGAATCGGGACACTGGCCGCTCTATCGCTTCAATCCAAAGCTTGAAGCTGAGAACAAGAATCCATTCCAGCTTGATACCAGCGATCCAAAGATTCCGCTTCAGGACTACATCTACACGGAAGGCCGCTATCGCATGTTGCGACAGAGCGATCCAGAGGGCGCCAGGCTCCTGCTGGAACAAGCGCAGCGAGCAGTCACGCATCACTGGCAACAATACAAACAATTAGCTGCAATGAAGCCTGAGGCGGCGGGAGCAAAGAAATGAGTCTGACCGCAAAATATCTCGGCTTGACGCTAAAGAACCCGATCGTGGCTTCGTCGTCGCCGCTCTCTCATAACGTGGACAGCATTCGACGGCTGGAAGACGCCGGCGCCAGCGCGGTCGTGATGTATTCGCTCTTCGAAGAGCAGATCAATGTTGATAGCTTCAACCTCGATTACTACCTCAGCAACGGCATCAACAGCTATGCGGAATCACTCAGCTACTTTCCCGAAATGGACGACTACAATGTCTCGCCCGATGAGTACATGAACCTGATCCGGCGCGCGAAAGAAGCTGTCGATATCCCGATCATTGGCAGCCTGAACGGCGTATCCACGGGTGGCTGGATCGAATATGCGGGGCTCATGGAACAAGCCGGCGCAGACGCGCTGGAACTAAATATCTATTACATTCCCACGCACATCGACATCGACGGAGCAACGGTCGAGAACATCTACCTGGACATCCTCCGCGAGGTAAAGCGAACGGTAACGATTCCGGTAGCGATGAAACTCAATCCCTATTTTAGTTCGACGGCCAACATGGCGAAGCGGCTGGTAGCTGAAGGCGCAAACGGCCTGGTTTTTTTCAATCGTTTCTACCAACCGGATTTCGATCTGGAAGCGCTCTCAGTCGTCCCGCGTCTGGTGCTCAGCAACTCAAACGAACTGCGTCTGCCTCTGCGCTGGGTCGCGATCTTGTACGGCCGGCTCCTGGTCGATTTGGCAATCACCAGTGGCATTCACACTTCTGAGGACGTGTTGAAAGGCCTGATGGCCGGAGCGAAGGTTACGATGATGGCTTCCGAGCTTTTGCAGAACGGCATTCGTCGTATCAAACAAATCCTCGACGAGATTACCGCTTGGATGAACGAGAAGGAATACGAGTCAGTCACCCAAATGATTGGCAGCATGAGCCAACAGCATTGCGCCGAACCGGCCGCATTCGAACGCGCAAACTACATGAAGATGCTGGCGTCTTACCGGCCGCTCAATTGAAAGAACTGTCAGAACCACCTGCGGTAGCGGGTGGACCCTTCAATCACCGCTGGCGACAATAGAAGCGATCTCTTTAACGGTTTGGGCGAATGGTATGACTTCGTCGTGAGAGATCTTAGCTTCATCGTAGGCTCGGATGGATTCAAGTTTTTCCTGCGCTTCCACCAGCTCGACGTATCGCTGAACTTCCAGCAGCACGGCCGTCTTGTTGCCGCTTTGGTCTATCACAAACTGTTCTTTGTTCGTGCTCATCCTGACCTCCATCCCCGAGAATCAATCGACATTATTCGCTAAGGTGCTCGGACTGGCAAGCCTACTCGCCCGTCCGACATGTCCACCTCGTGAGTCTCCGTCATTTACGCCAGGACCCCGGCACACTACGACTTCTATCGCCAGCTCTTCCGCCCCGGCAAGATAAGCGATCCGGGTGTGTCCAGGACGATAACCCGGCTAAAAATGTGATATACAATTCGCCGCAATCGGCTGCGAGAACTCAAATTCTCGATTCCAAAGGAGACGCCCATGCGACGAGTTTTGCTCTTGCTCTTTCTGCTCTGCGCTGCCGCCGGCAGCCTTTCGGCCCAGGTCGCGCCGCCCAGAAACTACCCTGTGCCGGTCGAAAGCGATTATGTGATCGCGAACTTTCGCTTTCGTAGCGGCGAGGTTCTGCCGGAATTGAAACTGCACTACCGCACGATCGGCTCGCCGGTGCGTGACGCGTCGGGCGTGGTGCGCAATGCGGTGTGGATCGGACATGGGACCGGTGGCGCAGGCACGCAATTCCTTTCGCAGCAGTTTGCGGGCGTGCTGTTTGGTCCCGGACAACTGCTCGATGCCACGAAATATTTCATCATCCTACCTGACGGCATTGGTCATGGAAGATCGAGCAAACCGAGCGATGGGTTGCACGCAAAGTTTCCTCGCTACACTTACGACGACATGATTGCCGCGCAGCATCAACTGCTCACGGAAAAGTTGGGCGTGAATCACCTGCGTCTGGTGATGGGTACATCGATGGGCGGGATGCACACGTGGGTTTGGGGCGAAATGTATCCGGACTTCATGGATGCGCTGATGCCACTGGCGAGCAATCCCGTGGAAATCGCGGGACGCAATCGCATTTGGCGTTACATGGCGATTGACGCGATTCACAACGATCCCGATTGGATGGGCGGTGAGTACAAGTCGCAACCAATGCACGGCCTGACCACTGCGGAGGATTTGTTGTTACTAGCTGGGAGCGCTCCGCTGTTTTGGCAGAGTCAGGCGCCCACTCGCGAGGCCGCAGAGAAGTTCTACGTGGATCGTTTCAAGCCGGCCTTAGCGCGGCTTGATGCAAATGATCTCATCTATCAGCTTGAAGCGTCGCGCGAATACAACCCGAGTCCTAAACTCGAGACGATCAAAGCGCCGCTGGTCGCGATCAATTCCGCGGATGATCTAATCAACCCGCCGGAGCTGGGGATAATGGAGCGCGACATCAAGCGCGTCAAACACGGCCGCTACATTCTGATCCCGATCAGCGATCAGACGCGCGGGCATGGCACCCATTCGCTGCCGGCCATCTGGCAACAACACTTGCGCGCGCTGCTCGACGAATCAAAGCAGTAGCGTCCGAGGAGACCTCTATGCGCCGAATCGCTTTCACTTTCGTACTGCTCCTTGCCGTTGCGCCGTTTGCGGCGGCGCGCGTCACCCGCGTCGAGATTAAGACGCGCGAGGACATTAACGGCGGCAAGCCATTCGGACTGGCTGGGCCGTACGAAAGATTGATCGGCAGAGTTTATTTCAAAGTCGATCCACGCAATCCGCATAACCGAGGTGTCGTCGATCTCGACAAGACCGACCGGGATCAAAACGGAGAGGTTGAATTCTCGGCGGACGTCTACATTCTGAAACCAAAAGATCCGAATCGCAGCAGTGGTTCGTTGCTGCTTGAGATTCCGAATCGCGGCGGCCGCGGCATCGTTCGACTCGCAGACTTCGGTTCCAATCAATCTGAATTTGGCGATGGGTTCCTGATGCGCCAGGGAATCACGATCGTGTGGGTCGGGTGGCAATTCGACGTGCGTGAACAGCCGGGCGCGCTGCGCCTTTACGCTCCGGTTGCGCGTGACGGAGCGAAACCGATCACGGGTCTGTTGCGCTCAGACTTTATCGTGCCAGAGAAAACGAGCGAACAGCCACTCGCGCATGTCGTCAATGGGACCATCGGCGGCACTGAATATCCCGTCGCTGATCCGAGCGACGCGGCTAACGTTCTGACTGTACGTGAGACGCCAACCAACGAGAGACACGCGATTCCCAAGACCGACTGGAGTTTCGCTCACGTCGTCAACGGCACAATCACTCCAAGCGATCGGTTCATATATTTCAAGAACGGATTCGAGCCAGGCAAGATTTATGAACTCGTCTACGTCACGAAAGATCCGGTTGTGGTCGGATTGGGTTTGGCGGGAGTGCGCGATCTCGTCTCGTATTTCAAACACGACGCGGCGGCGGTGGCGACAACCCAGCGGGCTTATTCGCTTGGTATTTCGCAATCAGGTCGTTTCCTGCGTCATTTTGTTTACCAGGGCTTCAAAGCCGACGAAGCTGGCCGCCAGGTTTTCGATGGCCTGCTGATTCATGTCGCCGGCGCGGGCATCGGCAGCTTCAATCACCGCTTTGCGCAACCATCGCGCGACGCGCAACCGATGAATGCGCTTTTCTATCCCACGGATCTTTTTCCATTCGCCGACTCTTCGCTGACCGACACGGTGACTGGAAAGACAGACGGGCTGTTGGATAAAGCGAAAAGTGAAGATGTCTTGCCGAAGATCTTTTTCACCAACACTGCCTACGAGTATTGGTCACGCGCCGCGTCGCTGATTCACACTTCGCCGGATGGCAAGCAGGATCTGGCGTTGATGGATAATGTGCGCGTGTATTTCTTCGCCGGGCTGCAGCATTTCTCTGGAGCATTTCCACCAACGCGGGGAACTGCCCTGACGCTGCTGGGCCAGCAGCCACAGAATCCAAATCCGATTTCGTGGTTTTGGCGCGCGATGATCGTCAACATGGACGAATGGGTGCGCGATGGAACGGCGCCGCCACCGAGCAGTTACCCGCGCCTCGATGACGGCACGCTGGTCGCGCGCGACAAACTCTCGTTTCCAAGACTTCCCGACGTCAATTTGCCGCAGACCGCGCATCAGGCTTACCGGCTCGACTTTGGTCCGGACTGGTCGAGGGGAATCATCAGCAAACAGCCGCCGACGGTTGGCACTCCTTATCCGGTTTTTGTACCGCAGGTGAACGCGGATGGAAATGAATCAGCCGGAGTAAGATTGCCTGAACTCGCCGTGCCGATCGCCACTTACACGGGTTGGAATCTGCGTGATCCAAAAACCGGAGCGCCGTGGGCTCGCGTCAGTTTCATCGGCTCGTATCTTCCGTTCGCAAAAACGAAAAGCGATCGAGAGAAGCGTGCCGATCCGCGGCTGTCGCTCGAGGAACGCTACCAATCTAAGGCTCAGTACATGGGTTTGTATGCCGACGCGGCGATGGATTTGATCCAGAGACGTTTTCTGCTGCGCGAAGATCTCGCCGGTGTGCTCCGTCGCGGCAATCTGGAATGGGACGAAGCACAGAAGTAAGGAAGGACGATGGAAATCTCTCCAATCACCCTCGAAGGTCAGCACGTACGCCTTGAGCCGTTAACGATGGCGCACGAAGGCGCGCTTATTGCCGCAGCGAGCGATGGCGAGCTTTGGAATTCCACGGTGACCGTCGTTCCCTCATCTCCGGAAAAGATGGCTGATTACATCCGGGCCGCGCTTGATGGTCAGGCGCAAGGTACTGAGCTGCCGTTCGTGATCGTCCGCAAGTCGTCGGGTGAAGTTGTCGGCACCACGCGCTTCTATGAAATCGTGCAGGCCGATCGCCGCGCGGCTATCGGCTACACCTGGCTGGCGAAGAGCGCGCAACGCTCCGCCATAAACACCGAGAGCAAGTTGCTTCTGCTCACACACGCCTTCGAGCACTGGCGATGCGTTCGGGTTGAACTGATCACTGACGTCCTCAACGAACAATCGCGGACCGCGATTCTTCGTCTGGCCGCAAAGCAGGAAGGCATCTTGCGCAGTCACATGATCATGCCCAACGGCCGCATCCGCGATTCCGTTTTTTTCAGCATCATTGCGGAAGAGTGGCCGGACGTGAAGGCGCGGCTGGAGAGTAAGCTTTAGTCCGCGGAGCGGACTGCAGCATAGAGCCTGGGGCGTAAGCCCCAGGAAGAAGTTGGGAGATGATTGGCGAGCCTGCGAAGCGGGCGACAGCGGAATCGTTGTATCGCAATTCGATTTTCATCGTCGTTTCGTCATTGGAAGCGCACGCTCTGTCGCACGCTTCGCGGGCTGGGTGAATTCTTATCGACGTGTTCCTGGGGCTCACGCCCCAGGCTTTATGCTTTCGCCTGCTCCGCAGGCTAACAAACAAACTCTTTGGAGAACTCAATGAAAGCCATAACCGCACTCGTCTTGCTTTTCACCCTTTCCATCGCTTGCCTTGCCCAAGGACCTCCGGCAGATCGCCAACAGTTCATTCGCACAGAAGCGCCGGTCATTGCGCTTACGCACGTACGTGTGATTGATGGCACCAGCACGACGCCGCTCGAAGATCAGACCATCGTGATCAGCAACGGAAAGATCCAAGCGATAGCGTCGAGTACAACTGCTACGACGCCGACCGGTGCGCAGATTTTCGATCTTAAAGGCTACACCGTTCTGCCCGGATTAGTCGGCATGCACGACCACATGTTCTTTCCAATGGGCGGCACGCCGCCAATGTACTCGAACATGGGCACGAGCTTCCCACGTCTGTATCTCGCGCTCGGCGTCACGACTATTCGCACCACCGGCAGCGTCGCGCCCTACAGCGATCTTGAAATCAAGAAACTGATCGACAGCGGCCGGATGATCGGGCCAAAGATGCACATCACCGCGCCGTATCTGGAGGGCGCGGGTGCGTTCACGCCGGTAATGCACGTGCTCAGCGGGCCGGACGACGCGCGCCGCATGGTGAACTTCTGGGCCGATCAGGGCGCGACTTCTTTCAAGGCGTACATGAATATCACGCGCGACGAGCTGCGCGCAGCGGTAGAAGAAGCGCACAAGCGCGGACTGAAAGTTACCGGCCATCTGTGCTCGATTGGCTTTCGCGAAGCCGCGGAGATTGGCATTGATAACCTCGAGCACGGCCTGTTCCCTGATTCGGAATTCGTTCCCAACAAACAGCCTGACAAGTGTCCGGGCGCGGCGGTGAGCGCCAGCCTGCGGCAGCTCGACATCAACAGCGACGCGGTAAAAGAAACAATTCGCACTTTGGTCGCGAAGCACGTCGCGCTGACTTCAACTCTGCCGGTATTCGAGGCCGGCGCGCCGTTAACGCAGAGCGGCATCGGTGCCTCAAGTGCAGTCCTGAATCCGCGGATGTTGAATGTAATGAACACGGACGCGCGCGTACGTTACCTGACGGCGCGATCTCGCATCGCGGCCGATTCCCCCGCGGCGGTAATGGTGCGCAAGTCTATGGATTTTGAACGCGCGTTTGTTGCCGCCGGTGGTTTGTTAATCGCCGGTCTCGATCCCACTGGCAATGGCGGCATCGTGGCTGGTTTCGGCGATCTGCGCGAAGTTGAGCTGCTGGTCGAAGCCGGCTTCACACCATTGGAAGCGATCAAGATTGCCACCTTCAACGGCGCCAAGTTTCTTGGTGAGGACGCGCGAATCGGATCGATCGCTCCGGGCAAACAGGCTGACTTGATGATCGTAAAAGGAAATCCCGCGGTGAACATCAGCGACATCGAGAAGGTCGAGATCGTCTTCAAAGACGGCGTCGGCTATGACTCAGAGAAGCTGATCCAGTCGGTGCAGGGGTTGGTGGGGATACGTTAAGTGGAGAGGCAAAATGCCGGGGCAGTAGCCCAACCGTCAGGGAGGGCTCTGTGGAGCCCATATCTAGCTCGATTTTGAAGAACGACCATGCGATCACTCAAGCAACTGTTCGAAAATAACCGCGCCTGGGCGGCGGACATGGCGCGGCAGGACGCGGATTTCTTTCGACGACTGTCGACTCAACAGTCGCCTCGCTATCTGTGGATTGGTTGCTCTGACAGCCGGGTGCCCGCGAACCAAATTGTCGGCCTAGTAGCCGGCGAAATGTTTGTGCACCGCAACGTCGCCAACGTCGTGGTCCACACTGATCTCAACTGCCTGTCGGCTATTCAGTTCGCGGTTGACGTGCTACGCATCGAGCACATCATCGTCTGCGGGCATTACGGCTGCGGCGGAGTACTGGCTGCCTTACAGCAAAATAGCCTCGGGCTGATCGACAACTGGCTGCGGCACGTTCAGGATGTGCGCGCAAAGCATCGCGCCGAAATCGATCCGCTAAAGACCGAGCCAGAGCGGCACTCCCGTCTGTGCGAGCTGAACGTAATTGAGCAAGTCACTAACGTTAGTCAGACGACCGTCGTGCGCGATGCGTGGTCGCGTCGCCAGGCGGTGTGTGTGCACGGCTGGATTTATGATATTAACGATGGACTGCTACGAGATCTTGATGTTTCGGTGGCTTCAGAGCAGGAGGTTGAAAGATAACCCGGCAGCGCGATGTTGTTGGACTTACCCCCGGCGAGGAAAGAGCATGACACTGAAATCGTTAGTTGTCGCAACCAGAATCCGTCTCCCTGTTGTCTTGTGTGGCGCGTTCATAATCTGCGTTTTGTCCTTTGACTGCGCGGCACAAACCGAACGGCGAGAGGCGAAAAGAGATCGCTTGCCGCGCGTCGGAACGATCAAGGACTATCCGGCGACCGGACTGATGACGGCCTGTGGGAATCTATATTTTTATCCGGCGTCCCAAACCAATTCGTCAACGCCCACCTACGTTTTTCTCGCTCGCGGCGACGGCAGCAACGCCTGGATGAATCTGGGTGGACGTGACCAGCGTTTACGGCAAACAAACCTGTTGACTCGGGACAACCGAAAACTGCGGCAGTTCTCTTATCGTATTGGGGAATTGCGCGTCAGCGTCCTGATCGAAAGCTTCAAGGCGGAGAATAGACCCGGGGGCGATGAGGATTTCATGTTTAAGATGAAAATCACTTTACGGAAGGGACGCGCCGTACGAATTGTCCGAGCGGTTGGCAGCGCGGATTGTTGAAGAGAACGCAAGCCGAAATCGCAATCCTATTCAGACGGACGAGAGGGGTTAAAGATGAAAGGTGTTGGTATGACTCCTGAATTGGAAACGTTGAAGTCAAAACTGAAGGCGACCTGGATCGCCGGTGATTTTGGACAAATTGCAAAGGCCACTGCGAGCGGCGCTGAGGACTTTATCAAGCGCTTGAATTTACGACCGGGAATGAAAGTCCTCGATGTAGCCTGCGGCTCGGGCAATCTTGCGCTTCCAGCCGCGCGGCTGCGAGCTTCGGTAACGGGCGTTGATATTGCGCCGAATCTGATCAAGCAAGCGAGAGAGAATGCCGAGCGCGAGGGTTTGAAAATTCAATTCGATGAAGGCGACGCAGAAGCTTTGCCCTATGACGACGCGAGTTTTGACGCGGTGGTGACGATGTTCGGGGCAATGTTTGCTCCACGTCCGGAATTGGTAGCCGCAGAACTCAAGCGGGTATGCCGGCCCGGTGGTTTTATCGCGATGGCAAATTGGACCCCTACCGGTTTTGTAGGACGAATGTTCAAAACCGTCTCCGGCCACGTCCCGCCGCCGGCAGGCATGCCGCCGCCGGTCTTGTGGGGCGTTGACGCAACTGTGCGCGAACGCCTGGCCGAGGGTTTTTCCAAACTCGCGACAACGGAACGAACCATCACCTTCAAGTTTCCCTTTCCTCCAGCGGACGTGGTCGAACACTTCCGAACCTACTTTGGTCCGGTGCAAAAAGCATTTGGCGCGCTGGATGAAAACGGACAAGCCGCCCTTCGACGCGAACTCGAACAGCTTTGGACCGATAACAATCGCGCGACTGACGGGACGACGCTTGGCAAATCGCAGTACCTGGAAGTGATTGCGGTTCGCGGTTAGAGAAATAACCGGCCACTATCTTTCACGGCTACACAGTGAAATCCGATCATCCCGGTTTGCAATTCGATGCCGACTGGGTTAAATAGACAAACCCAACTACGGACCGTTCGAGGGAGCTGACAATCATGCCTTTCAAAATAACTGTTAATGGTCGGGCCAAGACCGTTGACGTGCCCGGTGAAATGCCGTTGCTGTGGGTGATCAGAGAGGTTTTGAATCTGCCCGGCACAAAGTTCGGATGCGGGATGTCTCTGTGCGGTGCGTGCACGGTTCACGTAAATGGCGAGGCCACTCGCTCATGCGTGACACCGATTTCGGAAGTGGCCGGCAAGAAGATCACTACAATTGAAGGCTTATCTTACAGCGGCAACCACCCGCTGCAAAAAGCCTGGATGGAAATAGACGTGCCCCAGTGTGGCTATTGTCAGGCGGGCCAGATAATGAACGCTGCCGCCTTGCTAAAAAAGAATCCGAAACCAACCGACGCACAGATCGACAGCGCGATGGAAGGCAATCTCTGTCGTTGCGGGACGTACCTGCGCATCCGCGAGGCCATCCATAGGGCAGCAGCGAACGGTGGATCAGTGAATTCTCCTTCAAAGAGTCCAAACAGGAAGAGCCGTCGTGGCAGGAGGCGCCCGTGAAGACCAGATCAATTAGTCGAAGAGCATTTTTACAAGTTACCGCGATCGGAGGCGGCGGCATGCTGCTTGGTTTGTACTTCAAACCGGCGGCTTTCGCCCAGAACCAACAACCCGCTCCGGTGATTCCGGTTCCCAACAATTTCATAAGGATCGCGCCGGACGGGATCGTTACAATCATTGCCAAGAATCCCGAGATTGGTCAGGGCGTCAAGACTTCTCTGCCGATGGTGATCGCCGACGAACTCGACGTCGATTGGAAGAACGTGCGAGTCGAACAGGCTGATCTGGACGGCACGAAGTATTCGAATCAGTCCGCGGGTGGGAGCACGGCCACGCCGAACAGTTGGAATCCGATGCGACAGGTCGGCGCTGCGGCGCGACAGATGCTGATCGCTGCCGCGGCGCAGACTTGGGGCGTGCCTGAGTCTGAATGCACGACTTCATCGGGCAAGGTTCTGCATCAGACAACGAAACGCTCGCTGGGTTACGGCGCGCTCGCGTCAAAGGCCGCGACCATGACTCCGCCTGACCTGAAAACAGTCAAGCTCAAACATCCGAAAGACTACAAGATCATCGGCACGCCGCAACGCGGAGTCGACAACTCGGCGATCGTTACCGGCAAGCCGCTGTACGGAATTGATTTCACTGTGCCGGGGATGCTTTGGGCGGTGTTTGCCAAGTGTCCAGTGTTTGGCGGCAAGGCGGTTTCGGCGAACCTCGAGGCGATCAAAGCCATGCCCGGTGTTCGTCATGCCTTCGTGGTCGAAGGCGGCACCGATCTCAACGGACTCCTGAGCGGAGTGGCGATCGTTGCCGATCGTTGGTGGCAGGCAAAGTCCGCGCGCGAAAAGTTGGAAGTGAAATGGGACGAGGGAGCTACGGCTGCGCAGAGCAGTGCCGGATTCGCGCAACAGGCGGACGCTTTATCGAAAGAGAAGCCCATGCGTTCGCTTCGCAGCGACGGAGACGTCGACGCGGCGCTGAGTAGCGGCGCCAAAGTGGTCGAGGCTGCGTATTCTTATCCCTTCCTCGCTCATGCTCCGATGGAGCCGCAGAACTGCACCGCCCATTTCAAAGACGGCAAGCTGGAAATCTGGGCGCCCAGCCAAACACCGCAAGGCGGTCTTAACCTCGTCGCGCGGACGACCGGTCTGGCGCCGGCTGACATTAAGCTTCATCTCACACGCATTGGCGGCGGCTTTGGCCGGCGTCTCAGCAATGACTACGTCGTCGAGGCGGCCTGGATCGCGAAAGCGATCGGAGTGCCGGTCAAGGTGTTGTGGACACGCGAAGACGACATGGCGCACGATTATTACCGGCCGGCCGGATTCCATTTCTTCAAGGGCGGCATCGATGCGTCAGGTAAGCTGATTGCCTGGCGGAATCACTTTGTGAGTTTTGGTTCAGGAGACAGATTTGGCAGCGGCGCGGGAATAAACGCGACCGAATTCCCCGCCCGCTTTGTGCAGAATTTCTCGCTTGAGACATCGGTGATGGCGTCGGGCGTGCCGACCGGATTGCTGCGTGCTCCCGGCAGTAACGGCATCGCCTTTGTGATGCAATCGTTCATTGACGAACTGGCACACGCTGCGGGCATGGACCCCATCAAGTTCCGATATTCGATTCTTGACACGACGCCGTTGCCTTTGCCCGCGCCCGCGACTGGAGGTCCTCCACCCGTCGGCTTCAATGCGAAACGAATGCGCGGCGCTCTTGAGTTGGTGGCCGCAAAATCAAACTGGGGGATGCGCAAGCTTCCGAAAGGAACCGGCGAAGGCGTTGCCTTTCACTTCAGTCATGCCGGATATTTTGCCGAAGTTGCCGAGGTCAGCGTTGATAGCTCGAACAAGGTGCGAGTGAACAAGGTTTGGGTGGCGGCGGACATCGGAAGTCAGGTTGTCAACCCGCTCAACGCCGTAAACCAGGTTCAGGGCTCAATCATCGAGGGGCTCACCCATTTGATGGGCCAGATTACCATTAAGAATGGCCGCGCGGTCGAGAAGAATTTTGATGAATACACTCCCACGCGAATCTCCGAAGCGCCGTCGGTCATTGAAGCGCACTTTCTCAAAACCGATTTCCCGCCCACAGGTTTGGGAGAGCCGGCGCTGCCGCCGATTCTGCCGGCAGTGTGCAACGCGATCTTTGCGATCACCGGAAAACGAATTCGTTCCCTGCCATTGTCAAAGCAGGGGTTCAGTTGGGCTTAGTGCACGGAGCGGACGGCAACGGTACAGAACCGCGACCGGTAGGGAGCGGGATAAAGATTCAACTCGCGTCCGATTCGTTCGTAGCCAATTCGATCAGGTGTCAGCTTGCATGTTGCGCCTTTATCCCGCTCGCTACCGCTCGCGGTTCCGTGAATCATATCTGAGCAAATATCGCTAATGATTAATCAGTGTGATAAATTACGAACGGCGAGACCGAGGCGCAAGGTGAACGAATTATGAGTAGCTCCATCACCAAAACACCGATCGAACCCGACCGCGATCACGAAGCGGCGAAAGCTCGCGCGGAGTTGCTCCGTCGCGCCGAATTGCAGGGCGTCAAACCATTCACTTCACTTGAAGACTTCGCGGGCGACCCCGAGTTGACTGCCGACTTCGATGTCGATGAATTCCTGCGCCAAGTTCGGGAAGATCGCGACCGCCCATCAGGACGCAGCGTGGAATAATGGCCGTCCGCGTCATTGATACCGATGTTTGGTCATATCTCTACAAAGGGCGCAACGAAGCCAAACTCTATGAACCTCATCTTTTCGGCAACCTGCTCGTAATCAGCTTTCAGACACAAGCGGAATTGCTTCGCGGCGTTATAGCCGCGAATTGGGGAACGCGACGCCGGCAGCATCTCGAATCGCGATTGAACAAGTATGTCGTCGAGCCTTCGTCGTACACCCTGTCATTGCGCTGGGCACAGGCGATGGATAGCGCGCGACGCAACGGGCGACCGATCGCGGCGGCCGATGCGTGGGTTGCCGCAACCGCGCTGCACCTGGATGTGCCTTTGATTACTCACAATAGAAATCATTTCCTCGGCGTCGACGGCTTAACACTTATCTCGGAGAGTGGAAGCTAACATGATGGATGACTACCGCTACGACTATCTTCGCCGAAAGCGCTACGTCGTTCACGAAGAGCATGAGCAATTCATCCCGCCGGAAACCCTCGTGGAAATGCGCGAGTACGAGACCGTAGAGTTTTACAGTCGCGAACGCATTCGTGAGCTCTCGGAGAAGGGTCTGATTCAAGAGGAACTAAAGCGGCGCATTGATGAACTTCTCCGCTTGCGCCGAGAGCATCCCGAAGGATCGAATACCGAATGCATGTGCATGGACATGATCACAGAACTTATCAGCAAGCTCGATCTCGAAGATTTTCGCACGCTGAAGATCGAAAGAATTGTCGATGACCTTAACGCGTAAGCAGGCTGCTTGTTATTTAGCTCTTTGCCCTTTGCTGGTCTATTCAGTCGGCGCAGGGATTGGTGGGGATTGGGTGAGTGGTAAGCTAGGAGGGTTGCGACTTTCCAAATCAAGAACATGCTCACACCGCAGACTGAATCAACTACGCTTGAAGAGTACTCCGAGGGAATCGAAGCTTTGCAGCAGACTGAAGGCTGGAAGATCCATCAAGATATGGAACGACTTGGTTTGAGTTTCTACATTTTTCACGGGAACTATCACGAACTAATTAATAGTCTTCAGATCAGTTCCTCAGAATTCTTGCTTCATTTCGACGTGAACAACAGCACTGAGATGCAAAGCTTCCTGAAAGAAGTTATGCGCAAGTTTCATAATTTCGTGGCGTCGGCGCTGATGCTAGTGGATCACACGCGAATTCTTTCCGACAAGTTGTATAAGGATACTCAGTTTGCGGAGACATACGCTGCTGAAGTTGAAAAACGATTTAAGTCAGACGCTGCGATTCAGTTTGTGCACCGACTAAGAAGTTATGTCCTTCACTGCGGTCTCCCTGAGCCTTCAGCAGTGCTAAATTCCAAGCTTGAGCCATCGTTGAAGATCAATATTGCGACATTGCGCGAGTGGAGCGGGTGGACACAACTAGCCCGCGAATACTTAGAAACTTGCAACGACGATGAAAAGATTGAAGACATCGCGACCGCTTATTTTAAGTCCGTCAGCGACTTTCACGGATGGTTCTTTGACAATCAAAAGAGACTACATGAGCAAGCATTCGCCGAGGCGAACGCGCTTCGCCAACGTCTTGCAAATTCAAAGTGGCATTGGAAGGGATAGGATCCGCTCAGGTCAACTCTGACCTTATGCGATTGACAGTCCTCTTTGAGAGGTTAATACGATGGGATGGCGTTTTAGAAAGAGTTTCAGTCCCCTGCCCGGTGTTCGCCTGAACTTCTCACCACGCGGAATTAGCACTTCTGTCGGCGCTGGACCACTTCGCTTTTACGTCGGCTCCCAAGGTGCGGCAGTGACGGCCCGGATCCCTGGAACCGGCATTTCCTACCGGCAACCCATCCACCTACCTGAATCAGGAACCGCGGACGCGCCACAAACAACTCCCCACCCGGCAAATTCTGCAGCAGTAATACCGCAAGTACCGACGGCAAACGAGATTCGCAGCGCCAGTACAGCCACACTCACAAGCGAAGGGCTCGAAGCCGTCAAGGAACTTTTGACTAAAGCTCATGACGAACGATCTCGATTGATTCCCGAATTGCGCGAAGCGGAAAGCGAAGCCGCCCACCTAGGACGCAAATATCAACGTTGGACGAATGGATGGTTGTTCAGGCGCTTGTTCAGTAGCCGTTTCGCGCAACTCGGCGAAATGGCGACGGAAGCCGCAGATAAGCAGGCCGAGCTTCAAGAGCAAGAACGACTCTCGCCTTTGGCGACCGAATTCGACCTGCCAGCGAACCTCAAAGAGTCCTTCGGTCGAATATGTGATGCCGTTGCCGCGCTGTCACAGTCTCAACGCATCTGGGACACCATTTCTTCCGTGGCTACGGACCGTTACCGTGAACGGACCACGGCACTTCACAGTATTGAGCGCAGACCGGTCGCGATCTCGTTGGGCGCTTGCGATCTAATACAGAGTTCCTGGGAAGTCCCACATCTCATGAATGCAAATGGCGGTGAGTTGTTTGTTTACCCAGCTTTCATCATTTACTTCGTTTCGCAGCAAGCCTTCGCACTCGTGGATATCCGCGACGTCAGGATCGCCTATAGTCACAATTCGTTTATTGAAGAAGAGGGAGTCCCAGCAGATGCTGAATTGATAGGTCACACTTGGAAAAAGGCTAACAAGGATGGGTCACCAGATCGACGATTCGCTAATAACTATCAGATTCCGATTCTGAAATACGGGGACATCCGTATTACCAGCAAGAGTGGCCTTAATGAAGAGTATCTGATCAGCAATGCGGCACTGGCTCAGAGATTCGCCGAAGCTTGGGCCATATTTCAAGAGGCCCTCCGCAAGGCCACGACATAATAGTTTCGTTGACCCGGTCGCTACCGCTCGCGGTTCTGATCTACTTCCCGCTGTCCATATGCCAGCCCGGATTTACCCATTGGCCTTTGCGCAGCACGAAGACCTCAGTGACGCGGCCGGATTGATTAATTTTTTGGCCGCCGCTCTCCAGCTCGTACGCATAGCTCGAATAGACCACCGCCGTAAAACCAAACATCTGAATTTCAGTTTTGGGAAACCCGAGCTTGACGAGCTTACCGCCGCCCTTTGCAAATTGCGCCGAGCCGTCAAGAATCGCCTGGCGGTTTGACCAAGTGTCGCCGCCGGGATCGATCGCGATCGTTTCTTCCGGGATCAGTTTTTCCAGCGTCGCCCGATCACCCGAGAAGTAAGCGCGCCAGACAGCTTCGCGCGCGTCGAGCAGACGCTTCTTCATTTGATCGCCCAAGGTTCTTGACGCCGCCATCTGTTCTTCCATTGATTCCTGATGGAGGCCGGTGTCACTGCCATTCTGAATCCATTTGCCGTCATTCTTAGTGTAGAAATCGCAGATTTGCAGCGCGCGATGCGGCGACGCGCCCGGCCAGTTCGATTCGACGTCGGCGACGAAACAGACAAAGGCCGCGTCGCCTTTAAAGATCATGTCGAAGTCGCGAAACTTGTAGCTCTTCATGCCATACGGGCTCTTCGGATCGAGCGGGTTCCAGTCCATATAATCGTTGATCCCCTTTAGCATCCTACCCGAGTCATCCAGATAGCCGAGCCAGTTCTCGGCGTGCGTCGCGCGCAGCGCTGGGGAGTCTTTCTTGATAAAGGCCTGAAAGATGCTGTCGATGTGCGCTCTGATAGCTGCGCGATCAGCCGCGCGATCGTCCTGAGCGTGAGCGGCAAAGGGCAAAGCGGTAAGAGCAAAGAGAAAAACGAAGGAACCGAGAGTCTTCAGAGTCATCGACATAACCTCCAAATGAGCTGTGATGGATTTAGTACGAATGTCCTGGGAAAAAGTTTAGGATTCCGTGGCTGGCGTTGACAACTTCGGAAGGCGGAACTACCGTTATCCCGCTTTCCAAATCCCTTCTCTGGAGACCTGTGATGAAAAGACAACTTGTTCTTGCCGGTTGCATTGCTCTACTTACTTTCATATTAGCCTGCCAGCCGCAGGCGCCGCCGGACACTCGGGCCGCGGCTGAGAGCGCGCTAAAAGAGACGGACGCCCAATGGTCAAAAGCGGCAGGAGCTAAAGACGTCGACAAGACGGTTTCCTATTACGCCGACAACGCCATCGTGATGCCGCCGAACGCTGCCGTCGTGACCACCAGGGAAGCAACTCGAAAGATCTGGAAAGACATGCTGACGAGCCCGGGCTTTTCGTTAGGCTGGAAGGCGACCAAAGTGGAAGTCGCGCGGTCGAGTGATTTGGGTTACGTGAGCGGGACATATGAACTCACGATGAACGACGCGAGCGGCAAGCCGACTACCGACCGCGGCAAGTTCGTCGAGGTCTGGAAGAAGCAGGCCGACGGCGCGTGGAAATGTGTGGCCGACATTTGGAATTCCGATCTTCCGGCGACGGCTCCGCCAGATAAGAAATAGCGGGTCTTTGATGTGCTCAGGAAACGAAGGAGGGCAGAATCTGTTGCTCGCGTGAACCAAACGATTCGCCTAGGCGGTTGGATCACAACCATAGTCAAGCAGCGTTGAGAACCGGTCCGAGCCGTGATCAAGCGCGATATCGCGGCGCCCGTGATCGATGTGCACCGTTGACATGAGCAGCGTCGCTTCTTCGTCAACTAGTCTCATAGTGAGTGGGCCGGACTTGCTGAGGCTGGGAGCAAGTTCCGAGAGCAAATAGTGCCGGCAGGCAAAGCCGGGAACGGAACCGAGGGGAATGCGGGTCAGCAAACCCGAAGCGGTAAACAGCTCTAAAACGGGCCGTCCTTCGATCCCTTTGTCATCAATATTCATCACGGCGACAAACTCGTCAAAGAGCATTTCTTTTCCCCGCCGCTCCAGACGCGCGCCGGAAGTTATATAATCGGTCGCGACTCCGCCGCGTTGCTTCGGCTTTTGATAGCCGCGCGCCGCGCGCAAGCCCGGCCTGAAATGCGTGAAGGCGTGCGCTCCCCATTCGGGAACACGCACTTCAACCTTCATCAGCGTGTGGGTGCTATCCGGGCTTATCGCCAGCGAGATGCCGCCGGAAAAATTCTCTTTAAGAGCTAACCGCGCAAAATCGAGAGTGCAGCTCTGCTCAGCGGGAAGGCGAATCACGCCCTGCTGAAATTGCGAAGCCGGAATAAGCGCGGACAATTTCGGATCCGCTTTCGCCTCCCATTGGACCGAGCCTGCGGCATCAGTGACAAATGGGTAAAGCCACTGAACCTGTTCGAGTGGCAAGCCCGTGCTCAGGAAGCAACGCGATTCGAGAGAAATTGAACCCACTCGCTTGGCGCGAAATATGAGTGGCGAGTAAAGGACGTTCTTAGCTTTGAAATTGCCGCTCGCGTCGAACGGCAACGTCACAGGCTTTGGAGTGATGACACTTTGATGAATCGGATGGTCGATGCTGAACCGCGGACGGCTCGGCTGCTTGATTAGGAGGTAGCCGAAACTCTTCATACTGTGCGCATCGTTGGTTATCGCCACCAACCCACCACTTGACAGGGCTGGCGCCTCGAGCTTTACCGCCCCACCAAATCCTTCGCCTGGCTCACTCGCAAAGCTTCCGGTGTTGAGGCTCAGAAGAAGAGATGAATAGCTATTGAGATCGAAACGTCTGGTGGTGATCTTGCGCCCGTTTTGATCGAAAAGATTGATCTCGCCTGTGCTGCGGCCGCTGTACGGATTGAACAACGCGAGCGTGCAAATGTATTCAGCGAGGGGCGGGAAAGGCATCGAGTAATAGAAACTCTCGGGGCGCTGCCACTGCAGTGGATCCGGATTGGCGTGAACGTTGTCAAACGAGTTCTCAGTTTCCCAGCGAACGAAAGCTGAACTAAAAAGATCGCTGGCGTGCATCGGCTCAGGCCCGCGCGGTTGTAGTCGGATCTTCATTCCGCCCCAGAAACTCCTGGCGCCGCCGATAATCTCTCGCGCATCAATCACAGTTGTGTGCATTGCGGGAACCGTCAATCTCCGCGCCACACCGTCCGGGCCAATGGCCTTTCCCGCTGCATCGTAAAGGTAAATCTCGTAATTCGTGCCGTAGGCATCACCCTCGTAACCGCGCAGACCTGCAAACGTGTCTGACGTCAAAACAATGTTCGTGTGAATCCCCAGCCGGTCGTCTTCGACAATAAACGGCGCGCAGACGTCAAGCCAGCATGAACCCGATCCTGACGGTGGATTTTGCGAGGGCAGTGGTAGCGGAGTGTTACCGCCAGGCAGCCGTTGAAAAGGACTGAGCGGCGCGGTTGCGAAAGCCGCGACCGACCCGGAAATTAACGAGAGAAATCTTCGCCGATCGAATAACCACATAATCCTATTCTACGAGCTGTTACTGACGGTTGCCGGAGGGCGAAACGATCTTATATCAAAAAGGGAGAGTTAATGGAACACCAGAAAGAGCAAGAGATGAACACAGGAAGGAACCGTGCTTCGCTTACGCCGACTATTTCTTTTTGTGCTTGGCATGCCAGCCTATGAGTATTGCGGCCTCGCGGTCCGAGGAAATCCCTGCGCGCAAGTGGGCTTGTCTTTCCGGGGGTTGTTTTCTGAACCATTCGAGCGTGGCTTGCGCAGTATCCCCAACGGATCGGAAAGTAAGCCCTTCACGGACCGCTCTCTTGTTGCTGAGCTGGGTAAACCCCATCTCCGGTCCTCGCGGTGCAGACCAGACGGGCATGTCGTACCACGGATGAATGCCCTGCGCCAAAAGAAATTCGACATCCATCCAGGTTATCAGAGCGTCGGACTTCGTCGCCGTTTTAATATCATCAAGCATCTTCCCCATTGTCAGTACGTAATTGGGGCCGGTGGCGTTAAAGATCCCGGTAGTCCCCTGCTCGACCATTCGGATCGTCCATTCAGCCAGGTCGCGTGCGTCGATGAACTGCACCGTGTCTTTCGCAGGCTCGCCGGGAGCCAGGACTTCGCCACCGCGCGCAACCCTCGCCGCCCAATAAGTGAAGCGATCGGATTCATCGCCGGGCCCGACAATCAAACCAGGGCGAATGATGAGAAACTTTCTGGGGAACCATTTCTGCGTTTCCTTTTCAGAGACGACTTTGAGTGGCGCGTACAGTCGCGACATGTTTGCGTGCAAAGTCTCGATCGTCTCCTTCATGGGATCCGGACCTTGATAAACGCCCAACGGCCCGTTCTCATCCATTCCGCGTATGGTGTTGTTTGAGTACACCGAAGTAGTCGAAATGAAAACGTAACGATCCACGTTCTCTTTGAGGACTTGCGCTGCATCACGCACCCAGACGGGAAGGGCTGTGGGGTTGTCGATAACCACGTCCCACTTCCTGCCTTTGAGAGCGTCCAATTGACCATTACGATCACCGATCAATTGTTCGGCTTCTATGGGCAGTTCGCCCGGATGCGTCCTGCCTCGATTGAACACCGTAACTTTGTGGCCGCGATTGAGTGCGTAGCGAACCTGGAACGGACCGGTGAAACCAGTGCCGCCGAGAATCAGAATTCGTAGAGGCTTTATATCCATGCCGGTTGATCCGGCAGATTTCATGAGCGCGGATGCACCGGGCACTAAGCCTAGGCCGATGCTTCCACCAGCAAGCGCCGATAGCTTGAGGAAGTTCCTTCGGCTGGTTGACATTCGCTTCGGTCTCCTTAGCGCGAACTACATGCGTTACTATGACATTGGAGCTAAGCACGAGCAAGAGAGGTTGCCTGGACAAAAAAGACCTTGAAGGCTTCGGTCACCAGCGCCACTGTGATAAAGAGATGATCCCACTAAGCAATGAAGGGAGCGATCATGCGCACCGCAAAGACCATTCTATGCATCGTCAGCATCATTAGCGCCAGCGCACTGGCGCCACGAATTTCTGGACAAGTGCCCGCGTCGAGCAAACGCATCGTAATTGCCGCGAGCACTGTGCTCGATGGCACAGGTAAGGTGCTGCACAGCACCCGCATCGTGATCGAAGGTTCGAAGATTGTGGCAATTGATCCCAAAGCTGGGCCGGTCGACTACGATCTGCGCGGCCTGACGGTTTTGCCGGGTTGGATTGACGCGCACGTGCATGTTACCTGGAGCTTCGGCAAGGATGGTAAGAATGCGGGGCCCGGAGTGACGACACAAGACGCCGCTTATTCAGCCGCGTCGAATGCGTGGGTGACGTTGATGGCGGGCTTCACGACGGTGCAGAGCGTCGGCTCGCCGCTGGACATTCCCTTGCGCGAATTGATTGCCAAGGGCACACTCCCCGGCCCGCGCATCCTGACCTCAGCCGAGCCTTTGCAGGGACGAGGCGAGCGAACCGGAACACCGGATGAAATTCGCGCGTACGTGAGGAAGCAAAAGGAGGCCGGCGCCGATCTGATCAAAATCTTCGCGGCCCAAAGCATTCGTTCGGGTGGCGGCATGACGCTTTCGCAGGAACAATTGAACGCGGCTTGCGATGAAGCAAAGAACCTTGGTCTGCGCACGATCGTCCATGCGTATAAAGACGCGGTCCGGGCAGCAACTCTCGCCGGATGCACACAGATCGAGCACGGTACGATGGCCTCTGACGACGATCTGAAATTGATGGCCGCGAAAGGAACTTATCTCGATCCGCAGGCCGGGCTCGTGATCGAGAACTACCTGCTGAACAAGGAAAAGTATCTCGGCACGCCCGGATACACTGAAGAAGGTTTTGCAGCGATGTCGAAAATCCTGCCGCTGAATCACGACCTGGTGCAGCGCGCATCGAAGATTCCCGGATTGAAGATGGTCTTTGGCACGGATGCGGTGGCCGGCGCGCACGGGCGCAATGCTGAGGAGTTCATCGACCGCGTGCGCGACGGCGGCGTAGATCCGATGACGGCGATGGTTTCGGCCAACTCACTAGGGGCGGAAGCGATGGGGATGTCTAATCAGATCGGCTCGATCGCGCCGGGCTTGCAGGCAGACATCATCGCGCTTGACGGCGATCCTTTGAAAGACATTACCTCAGTGCGGCGCGTCGTGTTTGTGATGAAGGGCGGGGTGGTTTACAAGAACGCCAGCCGCTGAGCGGTTCGGGGTTTTGCAGGCGTCCTTGATTCAACCGTTACGAAAGGCGCGCCTGCGCCCTCCCTCTCGGTCGGGCTACTGGCCCGGCTTCTTCGCCCCGGGCAACTTGCGCGGTTCGTAGTAAGGCTTGCCGTTGAGTTTCTTTACTTCCTTGCCAAAGTTCGTCCCGTAGTCACGCTCGGCATCTGACAAAGCCCAGGCCTGACGCTTGTAATTCCAATTGTCGGGATCGAGCCGCTGCGCTTCCTTGAAATGCGGAATCGCGTCGACGCCCTTCCCCTGTTTGTAAAGATACTCGGCCAGCGCGAATTCCGCGTCGGCACGAGATCGATCATCACTCCGCGGTTTCAGACGCGCCTTCGATTCGGCTTCGCTCATTACGTAAACACTCCTGCCACCGTTCGCCGCCCAGTCACGGATGGCATCGATGTACGGAGCTGAATCCATGTTGGTAAAAGATTTGAAACGATCGTCGATGAACGCGACCTCGCTAGGACGCACGATCCGGCCCCGCTCATCGATCCACACGGCGGTGGGCACGTTGACCATGCCGTACTTCCGGGTGACGATTTGCTTTTCGTCAACCAACGCAGTGTATTCAGGTTTCGCGGCGGTAATCCATGGGCCAGCGGCTTTCGTTCCGCCAGTGTCCTGAGCCACCGAGATGATTTCAAAGTTCTTGTCTTTGAGTTCTTTGTACAGGGCCTGCCAGCCTGGCAGGTCAAAGCGGCAGCCTCACCATGAGGCCCAGGTGACGAGCAGGACTTTCTTGCCCCGAAAATCCGCGAGCGAATGCAGCTTACCGTTCAGATCCGGCAGCGTGAAGTTGGGCGCTTCGAGTGAAGTGAGATAACCGCTCTGTTCCGCGGCGCGCGCACCAAAATACCAGACGCCATTCTTTTGATCAGTGACGACAGGTTGTTTTATTAGCCGCGCGAACTCGCTCAGATTGAACCAGGTCGTCGCGCCCTTCTTTGAAACGAATTCTGCCTTTCGGCTTTTCGGCAGGGGAAAGCAAAGCTCGTCGCGACAAACTCCCTGCGGCTTAATCACAAATCTTGTCGCGCGAGTGAGGTCGCTGGTCGTGATCCAAAGATCGCTCGATGCTTCGGGCGCCGAGGAGACTTCGGTCGCGATGCCGTCATAGATGACTACGCGCGTGTTTTGATCAGCGCGCACGGTGACAACGGACGCCGCCGCGATCACCAGAAAACCAAGATATCTGAACATGAGATCTCTCCTTTTTGGAGTGCTGCGACTTGTCGCAGCTTTCTAATTTGAATTCAAAGCGGTGACAAGTCGCCGCACTCCAAACGTCACCTATCGCTTCCACACCGGCAGAACGATCCGAGACGGGTTCGCCGGCGAGTGATAGACGCGCTCGGTAGCTTTCTGAAAGTCGGCGTCCGTGCCCAGCTTGTAATTTGCCATGAACTTTTGCGGGTTGCGCGCGACCAGCGGGAACCAGGTGCTCTGAATCTGCACCATGATGCGGTGGCCTTTGCGGAACGTGTGCACGACGCCCGGCATGACAAAAGAAATCTTCGTCGGCACGTTGGGCCTCAGCGGCACGGGCTTTTCAAAGCTGTTGCGAAAGCGCGCTGGCATCGGCTCGCCGCGCAGGAGCATTTCATAGCCGCCGGGCTTGAAGACGCTCGCGGCTGAATCGTCGGGCGGTTTCACTCTCTCCGGATCGCCATTGGGCAGTTTGTTTCCCGTGGCCGGGTACTGATAGTCGTCCGGAAAGACGTCGATCAACTTCACTACGAAATCAGAATCCGTCCCGCTCGACGAAATGAATAGCTCCGGCTTGATGGTGCCGGCGACGGTCAGGTCTTCCGTCAACGGTTCGGTTTGATAGACGAGCACGTCTGGCCGCGTCGCCGCAAAGCGCTGATCCTCAGTCATGAAATCGCGCGGATAGTTCAAAGTGATCTTTTGCGTATACGGAACCGGATTCATCGGATCGCTGATGTACTCGTCATAACCAACATTGCCCGCCGCGCCGACGCCCGTTCTTGGAGGTCGCGGCCCGCCCGCCGGAGGACGCCGGCCGGTCGCGCCGTCACCAAACCTGAGTTGCCCGTGGTCCATCAAGTAAAGCGCTGTGTCCGTCGAAGTTGTTGGTGACCAGTTTGGCACATCGCGCCACTCGTTCGCGCCGGTATCGAAAACATTCACTTCTTTGATCTGCGAGATGTCGCCTTTGTCTTTCAGAAAGTGATTGAAGAAAGGCAGCTCGTAATGCTCGCGATAATAAACGCCGGTCTTCATTCCGAAGTAAGCGGTGCCCAGCCAGTCGCCATCTGAACGCGCCCAGCCTCCGTGAAACCACGGCCCCATCACCAGCACGTTGAAGATGCCGGGATTCTGCCGCTCGATGTTTTGATAGACACCCAGCGCGCCGAACAAATCCTCATTGTCGTACCAGCCGCCCACCGTCATCACCGCGGCGTGAATGTTCTTCAGATTGGGAAAAACGTTTCGCTCTTTCCAAAACTGATCATAGTTCGGATGCTGCATCATCTGGTCCCAGAACTTCATGCGCCTGCCGAGCTTATGCTCGTAAAGGTCGCCGGATTTTCCCAGACCTCCCATCTGCAGATAAAACTTGTAACCGTCCGGCGTGCCCCACGGAAACGGTTTCACATACTCGTTGGTTCCGGTAGGTGTCGTTCGTTGCTGGCCAAAGTACGCAAAGAAACTAAAGTTCTGCGCCAGAAACAGCGCCCCGTTGTGATGCATGTCGTCGCCATGAAACCAGTCAGAGACTGGCGCCTGCGGCGAGATCGCTTTAACTGCCGGGTGCCCGTCGATGCCGGCCATCGAGGTGTAAAAGCCCGGATAAGAAATTCCGTAGACGCCAACGCGGCCGTTGTTGTTCGGAATATTCTTGATCAGCCACTCGACCGTATCGTAGGTGTCGGTCGTCTCGTCGATCTGATTTCCCTTCTTGTTCGGAATGTACGGCCGCACGTCTTCGTACTCGCCTTCACTCATGTAGCGCCCACGCACATCACCGTAAACAAAGATGTACCCTTCGCGCGCAAATAGATCGTCGGGGCCCAGCGACGTGCGGAATTTGTCCAGGCCATACGGCGCGACGCTGTAGCACGTGCGGTCAAACATGATCGGATACTTTTGCTGCGTGTCTTTTGGCTCGTAGATCGAGACGAAGAGCCTTACGCCATCGCGCATCGGAATCATCACTTCGCGCTTGGTGTAGTTCTTTTTGATATAGTCCGCCAGCTCTTGCTGTTGCTGGGTCATCTGGCCTGGCGCTTGTGCAAACGAAGCAAAGGCAGACAACGCCAACAATAGAACTGCGATAAGAAGGTTGAATACGCGATCTTGTTTCATGTTTCTCCGGAAGGGTTGGGACGGCTCAATTTCATGAAACTGAATTCACGGATGTGCCTTGTCTGACTGATGCTGCATAATCCCAGCGAGCGCCCGCAATGCTTGATTGACAGACTCCGAATCCGTGAAGACTTCAGCCACATCTGGATCCAGCACCACCACATTGGCGCCCTCGGCAAAACGTGCCGCGTACTTGCCGCGCACGCCTCCACTGAAGTCATATTCTTCCAACATTTCTGGATCGCGTTCGTAATTTGCTGGCTGGCTCATTATTCAGGTATGAGTTGGTGTTTGTATCAGCGCTTTCTGCGCTTCAGCAGGCACATCGATGATGACAAAGAGCTCGGCTGGATATAGATAGTCTTCGCCCGTTTCATCTACGACCCGGATGTAATTACTTCTCGCGGCGGACTCATCCGCAAGAACCTGATAGATGGTTCTGACCATCAAATCATCAGGGTAGGCAGTGTTGTTAATGCAGACTGCGAAGCGAGTAGGTGTGCTTTCGGATTCCATGAGTCTAATCCAGATAATGCTTGATTTTCATTCTCACTTTACCAATTCCGTGAGCTTCGTACCAATGCACTTCAGCAAGACGTATCGTACCATCACCGAGACGCACGTTGGCAACCCCTTTTCGCTTTCGCCAACGTCCGTGGCCAAACCGCTTCCGTAGCTGAGGCAACTCGCGAATCGAAGGGCCAACAGCGATGGTTTCGGCACCCGTAATCTCTCCGCAGAGTTCAAAATCTGTGTCCATGGGAGTCCGTGACCTTCTTCGCGTCCGGATTTGATCATCATTTGCACAAACTCGCAAAGGCGGATGTATACTTACGCTTCCAACTAATCCGCGGTCTTGAGAGTCCGAAATACCGAAAGAGGTTTCTTATGGCCAGAGTCACCGCACTCAATATTAACGGAAAGAAAATGCCGGTGGACGTTGATGGCGCAGTAAGCTTGCTGGGCGTTCTTCGCAACGATCTTGGCCTAACCGGAAGCAAGTACGGCTGCGGCGAAGGTCAGTGCGGCGCCTGCACGGTGCTGATCGATGGCGTAGCGACGCGGTCGTGCATTACCCAGGTTGGTCGCGCCGCCGGCAAACAAATCACTACCATCGAAGGCCTCGAGAGAGATGGCAAGTTGCATCCGCTGCAGGAAGCTTTTATCAAAGCCGACGCGATGCAGTGCGCCTATTGCACTGCGGGAATGATCATGGCGGCAAGTGCCCTGCTCGCGAAGACTCCGCAGCCAAGCCGAGATGAAATCGTCAGCGGAATGAATGGCAACATCTGTCGCTGTGGCACGTATCAGCGAATCATCAATGCGATCGAGATTGCCTCTGGCACGGCAAAGGAGGTGGCGAAATGATCGACGAGCGCAACTCGAATGATTTCATCGACGTCGAACGCTACGAACTCTTTGAAGGGCCGAGTTACAAGTTCAATTTCGATCGACGCGACTTTATCAAAGCCTTCGGTGTTGGAATCGTCTTCATCGTTCCGCTCGGGCGCACGGTCGCTCAGCAGCGCAGCCAGGGAGAATCAGGACGTGGCGGAGGCAACGAGCGCCAAGCCAGCGACATCGGCGCATGGATTCACATCGACGAAGATGGCAGCGTGAGGGTTTTCACCGGCAAGGTTGAGATGGGCCAAAACATTCGCACGTCTCTGGCGCAAGCCGTCGCTGATGAATTGCATGTGCCGGTGGCGTCGATACGTATGGTCATGGGCGACACCGACCTGACGCCTTTCGATCGCGGTACGTTCGGCAGCCTTTCCACGCCAACGATGGCGCCGCAGCTTCGCAAAGCGGCGGCGGCGGCGCGCGAAGCGTTGATCGAAATCGCCGCGCAACAACTGAGTGTCGAGCCCGCTTCGGTGAAGATTGTCGACGCGCGTTTCGTGAATCACGACAAATCAAAGTCACTCTCGCTCGCCGACGTGGCTAAGGGCCGCAAACTGGTCAAGGTAATTCCCGACAACATCGTAACAACTCCGCCGAAAGATTGGACGATCGCCGGAACTTCGGTCGCAAAAGTTAACGGGCGCGATCTCGTTACCGGGAAACACCAATACACTTCAGACGTAAAGCGCGAAGGGATGCTTTACGGCACGGTCGTGCGCCCCGCGACTTTCAACGCAAAGCTGATTTCGTCCGACAGTAAGGCCTCCGAAGCGATGGCCGGCGTTACGGTTGTGCGTGACGGTAACTTTATTGGCGTCGCCGCAGCCGATCAGCAGACGGCGACGAAGGCCGCGAATGCGATAGCCGTCGATTGGAAATCACCGGGCCAACCTTCGAACGGTGAATTGTTTGAGGTGCTGCGGAAACCAACCACTGAACAGCGCGGAGGCGGCGGCGCTCGTCCGCAAGGCTCGATCGCCGATGGCCTGGCCGCAGCGGATCAGAAGCTCGAGCAAACTTACACCGTCGCATACATCGCGCACGCGCCGCTGGAACCGCGCGCGGCCGTCGCCGAATGGAACGGTGACAAGCTCACCGTTTGGACCGGCACGCAGCGACCGTTCGGGGTGCGCAGCGAACTGGCGGAAGCGTTTCACATTTCAGAAGACAAAGTGCGCGTCATCATGCCTGATACCGGCTCAGGTTACGGCGGCAAACACACCGGCGAATGCGCGATCGAAGCTGCGCGTCTGGCCAAGGCAACGGGCAAGCCAGTCAAGCTGGTCTGGTCACGCGAAGAAGAATTCACCTGGGCTTACTTTCGACCGGCCGGCGTGATCGACATCAAGAGCGGTGTGAAGAACGACGGCACGATCACGGCGTGGGAGTTTCACAATTACAACTCCGGCGGCGCCGGCATTCAGACTAAGTACGACATTCCAAATCAGAACATCCAGTTCCATCCATCAAACTCGCCTTTGCGTCAGGGCTCGTACCGCGGACTGGCGGCGACGGCGAATCATTTTGCCCGTGAGACGCATATCGATGAACTCGCTCACTCGCTGAAGATGGATCCGCTCGAGTTCCGTCTGAAAAACACTAAGGATGAAAGGATGCGCGCTGTGTTGGGGGCTGCCGCAAGCAAATTCGGTTGGGGGAAAACAAAGCCAACACCCGGTCGCGGTTGTGGCATCGCGTGCGGCTTTGACAAGGACGGCTACCTGGCCACCTGCGTCGAAATCGCGATCGAGAAAGACGCAGACAAGAGCAGTTCCAAAGTGAGAATCGTGCGCGTCGTCGAAGCATTCGATTGCGGCGCCGTGGTCAACCCCGCCCATTTGAAGAATCAAATCGAGGGTGCGATCACCATGGGTATCGGCGGTGCTCTGTTCGAATCGATTCAGTTTGAGAATGGCAAGATTCTCAATCCGAAGTTTTCCAGCTATCGCGTGCCGCGCTTCCGCGACGTTCCCCTAATCGAAGTCGTCCTGGTCGATCGCAAAGACATTCCGTCCGCCGGCGCGGGAGAAACTCCGATTGTCGGTCTGGCGCCCGCGGTCGGTAACGCGATCTTCAACGCGACGGGCGTGCGTCTGCGATCGCTTCCGCTGGCGCCGAAAGGACTCGCAATCTAGTTTTGGTTTAGAGCGGGCACTGGTGCCCGCAGCGGGACAAGTCCCGCCTCTAAACGATGACAAGCGAATTAGAGATGGAGACTTCAAATGCTAAAAGTTGAAGACATGTCGCCGGCGGAAATGCACGCGCTGTTGCAGCGGGAGAGCTACGGCCACCTCGGTTGCTCGCGGGATGGCCGGCCGTACGTCGTGCCGATGCATTATGCTTACGACGGGAAAGAATTGTACTTCTTCACCACGCAAGGGATGAAGACTCAATACATTGATGCGAATCCGAAAGTTTGTTTGCAGGTCGAGGAAATAACCGACAGCACACATTGGCGCAGCGTGATGGTCATCGGCCAGGCCGAGCAGTTAGCGGATGCCGAAGAGACGCAGCGCGCGATGAAACTCATCACCGAACGAAACCCAACCCTTACACCCGCAATCAGCGCGACTCAGCTCGACACCTGGGGCCGCGCGGTCGATATCGTGCTCTATCGCATCATGCCGGAGCTGATTGACGGACGAAAGACGGTTTAGGAGTTTCGCGGCGGCCAGATTGATAGCGTTCTGCTTCAGGTACTCGCCACATGATCCAGAACCTCGCGCGCCTTACTGGCCAGCGCCTCGGGCGAAAACGGCTTTTGAATGAAGAACACAGTTTCGTCGAAGACGCCATGATGCACTATTGCGTCATCCGTAAAGCCCGACATGAACAGCACTGGGGCGTTCGGGCGGATCGTTTTCAGACCCTCGGCCATTTCTCTACCACCCATTTGGGGCATTATCACATCCGTAATCACCAAATCGATTTGTCCCTGGAATTCCTTGCCGACGGCGAGCCCTTCTCGGCCATTAGCGGCGACCAGGACAGAGTACCCGTAGGTCTCAAGAATTTCTTTCGACAGATTTCGCACCACATCTTCGTCTTCAACCAGCAGGACGGTTTCCTGCCCTCGAGGAACAGCCGCTGACTCAACTTCAATCTCATTGCTGTCGACGATCTCCTCAGCGCTGGGAAAGTAAATCTTGAAGGTCGTTCCCTCCCCCACTTTACTGTAAACCCAAAGACTCCCGCCGCTCTGCTTTACAATCCCGTAGACCGTGGACAAACCGAGGCCGGTGCCTTTGCCAACTCCCTTGGTCGTAAAGAACGGCTCGAAGATATGCGATTGGGTCTCAGCGTCCATTCCAGATCCGGAGTCCGAAACGGCCATCAGTACATAATGGCCGGGCTCGATGGTCAAATCAGAATGGCCAAACTTTTCAGTCAAGTGAACATTTTCGGTCCTAATCGTCAGCACACCGCCTTCGGGCATGGCATCTCGCGCGTTGACGGCGAGGTTCATCAGCACCTGTTCAACCTGTCCGGGGTCAGCCTTGATTTGACCGGGCGAATCACCCAGCTTAAACTGGAGATCGATATGCTCGCCGATTACCCGTGGCAGCATTTCCGCCATGCCCGTGACCACCGTGTTCAAGTCAATCATCCTTGGCTGCAACATTTGTTTTCGGCTAAAGGCCAGCAATTGGCGCGTCAAAGACGCGGCGCGTTCACCGGCACTCTTGATTACCTCAAGCTTCGGCCGCAACGAATCCTCTGAACTGAGCGACCTCAAGGCCAACTCGCTATAACCCGTGACCGCGGTCATCAGATTGTTGAAATCATGCGCGATTCCGCCTGCTAACGTGCCGATGCTCTCCATCTTTTGAGACTGTCTTAACTGCTCCTCCTGCGCTTGCTCACGCTCAATCAAGCTGACATTTTCTACCGCATTAGCGGCCAGGTTCGCGGCCATGCGCATCGCCGTGGCGTGCTCCTGAACATACGCGTTGAGGTGATGGGCCTGAACCTCGACGCAACCAACAGTCCGGCCCATTACCGTCATTGGGACAATCAAAGCTGAACGGGATAGCCGTTCGTCAACCCGCTCGCCGAGCAACACCGGCTTGCCTTCAGCGCCCACCCGTGCCTTGAAGTTGTTGTCGATGATTACCGTTCCCGACTTAATCGCCCTTCCGGTGATTCCACTTCCCACGGGCACTTCAACTGTGTCCTCGAGGTTCAGCTCTTCATTGTCAGTCCAGCAATAGACGACTCTGCGGGTTCGTTTCTCTGGTTCGTACAGAGAGACCGCTAATCCATCACAGGGCACTGATGCTCCCGCAAAGTCTCGCAAAGCGCGAAAGACCATCGTCAGGTCACGAGCGCTTCCCAAAGTCCGACCCAGCGCGGCAATTCTTTCCATTAGTCGCTCGTATTCGGTCAAGGCCCGCTTGTTTGCTTCCTGCAATGCCTGCTCGGCCTGCTTGCGTTCGATGGCGAGAGCAATCTGACTCCCGACCGAGGTTAGAAATTCCAGGTCGCTCTGGGTGTAAGAATGCTCGTCTTCATAATGCTGGACCACGAGTACACCGATAGTTCGCGATTGCGTTCGCAGCGGTACACCCAGCCATGAAGCAGAGGAACTCCCGCTCTTCTGAACAACGCCTCGCTCATACATCTCGTTCTTAAGTTCTTCGGTTAGCAATAGAGGCCGGCCGGTGCGCATCACATAATTCGTGAATCCTATGCCTTGAGGGAGCGGTTGGGGACAAGGATCGAGTTTGTCGACCCAAAACTCGAAATGCATCAAGTCAGTATTTGGATCATGAAGCGCCACGAAGCAATTCTCTGCGTAAAGAAGGCCGCTTATTGACTTGTGGATGAGCTTAAACAAATCGCCCAGATCCGAGGTGGAAATAGCGCCCTGAATGATTTCGAAGACGGCCTGGCGTTCCTCCTCCAACCGCTTGCGCTCGGAAAGGTCAACGTAGATTGCAAACACGCCTACGGGTTTCTGATTGACTACAATGGGTACCCCGTATATGTGAACCGGGATGAGGGTGCCATCCTTGCGTTGCCTGACACTTTCCTGGCCAATAATCTCACCTTCCAGGGACCTGGAAGATAGCTTGGTTCCCTCTTCGCGATGCGTTTTGGGCACGATTATCTCGTTGATAGGCCGACCGCGCATCTCGTCCAGGGAGAATTGGAAGATGTCCTCAAACTCTTTGTTCGCGTCGAGCACGATATCGTTCTGATCGACCCTGAGAATACCCATCGGCGCGTTCTCGAATAGTTGCTGGAAGCGAGCTTTCTGAAGCAGAATTTCCGACTCAGCACGCTTGCGCTCCGTGATGTCGCGACAAAGCGAGATGACGTAGGCTCTGGCCGCTATCTTTGCCGTTGAAACTGACGCTTCAAGATCGACTGTCGTACCATCTTTTCGCGTCCCGCTGAACTCATACAGCGACGGAGCCTCTTCACCATGCAAGCGTCTCCGTCTATATTCGAGCATCCGCTCGCTCGGCTCTTGCTCGGATACGAGCTGAACTGGCTGGCCCATCAGCTCGTTCGGCTCGTAGCCGAACAGATGCGCATACGACTCGTTCACATAAACGATGCGCTCACTTTCTTCAACAATGATCCCGTCCCGCGAGGAATCGTAGACGGCCGCGAGCCACTGCCGGCTTTCCTCCAGCTCTTCCTCCGTTCGCTTTCGTTCGGTGATGTCACGGAAAGTAACCACCGCGGCGACAATCTCATTTCGGTCATTCCGCACCGGAGCGGTCGAGTATTCGACCGGAAAACTGGTCCCATCCTGCCGCCAAAACAATTCATCAGACACTCGGCGGGAGATGCCATCGCGGAACGTGGCATATATGGGGCACTCCTCTTTCGGATAAGGCGTTCCATCCGGCCGTGTGTGGTGCATAGTCAGGTGCCCGCGCTTCCCCAATAACTCCGCGACTTCCCAACCCAACATGCGGGCTGCGGCCGGATTTTCAAAGACGATGTTCCCCTGAAGGTCCACGCGATGGACGCCTTCCTCCATCGAGTTCATGGTCAATTCAAGTTCACGACGGAGATCTGACATCGCTTTTTCTGCCCGCTTGCGTTCGGTGATGTCGTGCACGATTCCCCGGAAACCGGCCGACCGACCGCTCGGATCCTTAATGAGAGACACCGAGGCCTCGACGTGCCGCACGCCGCCATCTTTCCGGATGACCTGCCAATCAAAACCATGCGCAGACTCCCCGGTTCGATGAACTCGGTTAAAGGTCTCATACAATTTTCTGCTGTTCTCTTGATCGCAGTACTCTCGATTATTCATCCCCATCAATTCAGCTCGAGAATAACTGAGGATCTTGCACATCGCGTCGTTAAAGAAGGTGAGGTTCCCCGCAATGTCCACCTCGTAATAGCCGTCTTCGATATTCTCGAGAATTGTTCGATATTTCTCTTCGCTTTCGCGCAATGCCTGGTCAGACCGTTTCTGTTCCGTGATGTCAAATGCAAGAACAATTCGGGCGGGCCGGCCGGCAAACTCCAATGGATGCGAGGTAATCTCGACGTCAATGATCGATTTGTCTTTTTTCCGATGCCTCCACTTGCCAGTGTTGTCTAAGTCCCCGATAAGTTTAGCCACAGTATGATGCAACGCCGGGATATCTTCTCGCGGACGAATATCACCAATGGTCATCGCCAGAAACTCTGCGCGAGAATACCCGTAGTGACTAATCGCCGCATCGTTGACTGCTAGAAAGGCCAGAGTCTCTAAGTCGTAAACCCACACCGGCAACGGATTGCGTTCAAAGAGCAACCGATACCGATGTTCGGATTCCAGCAGTCGTTCTTCGATCTCTTTACGACTAGTGATGTCCCGGGCGATTCCCTGCAATTCGACGACCTGGCCGTTTTCAATTACCAGTTGCACATTCTGGCCGATCCAGACTTCGCCTGAATCTTTCGTCACAGCCGGAAATTCAAAGTAAGTAACCGGGATTTTCTCTGCGATCTGCTGGCGATAGAATAAGGCCGCCTGGTTTCGAAAGTCTTCCCTGACCAACGAGAGGAAGTGAAGTCCGACGCATTCTTCGACTGATCTATTAACCAGTGCCGCAGCACTGCTGTTGACGAACGTGAAACGGCCCTTGGGACTAATCCGGTAGATCGTGTCGCTCGCACAATCGACAATTTGTCGCTGGCGCAGTTCGGAATTGCGTAGGGCCGCTTCGACCAGTTTTCTTTCCGCGGCCTCTCTCTGCAAATCGGCGATCGCGGCCGCCAGCTCTGAGGTTCGTTCCCGGACTTTGGTTTCCAGTTCGTGATGCGTTGTTTGCAGCACGGCCTCGGCCTGTTCGCGTTGGGCAACGTCGGCTGAGGTGTCAACCGAGATAGGGGTTTTGAGTTTGTTCACGACTGTGTTGAGACCTGGCACGATTTGGCACTGTGGCCCGAATCGCCGCGGCGTTTTGCCTCGGTAAGCCTTGCTCTGGATAGCCCACTTTGTTGGAGAGTGTCGCTTTCTTTACGTGCCACCATTGTATCGCCGCGGCAGCGGGACACGGGATCACAGGAGACGCAAAACGGGTGCCGCACAAAACCGCGTACTGGGGAAGGTCGCTAAGGAAGCGTGTAGAAGTGCATCGGGCCAACGACTTTCGTCGTGGGCCCGGGCGGTTCCAATTGAACTGTTAATTGAAATGTTACTGAATCGTGTCAGTCGACCCCTTGAAGCCGTGCATGGCTTGTTTCGCCGCCCACTTCAACACACGCTTGGTGTCATAGCAGTAAGCGAGAATGTAGTTGCAGGTCGACAGGCAGTGGGTCGAACACTCCTGCTTCATCTCGTCCAACTGGGCGGTATCGAACTTGGGATTCTCGATGGTGCCCCAGTCATGTGTGGCTGAGTACATCGGGAAGCACGGCGCCAAGGTTCCGTCGGTGCGGACGATCAGAGAGTTCTGTCCCGCGCGGCATTTCCACGGCGGCACCGCGCCACGCATGAGTTGTTTCATCTCCTGCATGTGCTTGCTCTGATTGACCATCTTGTAGCCTTCGTTGTGGCGCTTGTCGTCGAGGTAATCCAGCAGATCGTCCACCTTTGACCAGTCGTCGGGCGTCAGGTATGTGACGTTCTCGTCGAGATGCTTAAAGTGATCCTGCGACATCATCGGCGTTTCGTTGATGTGATAGTCAGTTGCGATGCCCGCGTCGTGCGCGATTTCTGTCAACTCTTTGACGTCGTCCATATTGTTGCGGCAGATGTTGATATTGAACATCACCGTGTAGCCATAGTGATGTTGCCGCTTAACCAGATATTCAAAGTACGGACGAATCGGATCCAGTGCCTTTGGTAGAGACTTTCGGTCCTTGACTGAATCGACCGCGAGATTGACCGTGGCCACACCAGCGTCGCCCAAACGGTCGATTACTTCGGGCTTCATCAGGCGCCCATTCGTCGGCAGATAAACGAAGATATCTTTCTTCGCGCTGTAATGAACGATCTTGTGTATGAACTTCGGTCGCAGCAAAGGTTCGCCGCCCATCAACGCCAACACGCGCGAGCCAATCGAATGCAGCCAATCGATCGAACGCTTCGCCGTGTCTTCCGTCATGCCCTTGACCTTATTGTTGTAAGACCAGCAATAGTGGCAATCGAGATTGCACTTCCACTCAGTGAACAGATAAGGGATGATCGGTCGCAGGTCGTTGCGGTACCAGCGCGATTTGAAGTAGGGCGAGCCCCAGGTCTTCCAGGTGCGAATCGCGTTCAGCTTCTGATATTCCGATTTGGTCATCGGTTGGGGATCGACATGGATCGGATATGGAGGCTCCGGCAGAACTTCCAGTTCGGCCTTCTGTTCGAGCACCGCGCGCGATTCAGGCTTGTAAAGGATCTGATGAAGTTTCTGATCCAGCCTGGACGGCGGCGCGGAAGAAGTCGGAGCGTTCTCTTGCTGTAGTGCTGGTGCCATATGGTCTCCTGCTGTTGTTAATTAGGATCCTTCGCGTTAAGTGCATATCGGCACGCGAAAGGAGAAGGTTCAAAAACGAACGCCAATATTCGCCGATTTGCGCGAGAATTGCAAGCGCTAACCTCGCCCATGGGGCGCAAAAAAAGCCGCAGTCCGGCCCCGAGTTGCCCCGAAGGTTTGATTAAAGCTAAGCTACGGCATTCTACTTATGTTGAGATAAGCGGCGACTGTCTGACCGACCGGACGCCGCGCCCACTTGGCGGGTTACTTCTCGAATAATCCCTGGAGACTCTGACCTTGTCCGCAGCAGAATCGCCAGCAATTACTGCCGGCCTAAGACCCGAACTGTTTGTCGAAGCCGGCGAAGGTTCGGTCAGCCGCACTCTTCTGGCCGCCGTTCTGAGCGTGCTGGTGATTGTGGGTTTTGGCTTTCGCGTCACCGGCCTTGGCGCCGAAGGGCTGAGCGAAGATGAACTGAATAAGCTCAACGCGGTTTCCGACTATCGCGCGCACGGGCTCACGGCCGCCAACGGCGAGCATCCTTTGCTGATGAAGGCGATGCTGACCGTTAGCGTGATCGCCGCCGAAAAGTGGAATGCGACCTCGCTGGTTGCTGCGCATTCGGAATGGAACATACCCGTTGAGACTTCGCTGCGATTTCCCAACGCTCTATTCGGGGCTTTGAGCGCGGTGTTGCTCTTCCTGTTAGCGTCTGAGTTGTTCGGCCTCGAAGCGGGCCTCATCGCCGCCGCCTTGTGGGCTTTCGATCCACTTGCCATCGGCTTCAATCGCATCGCCAAGGAAGACACCCTGCTCGTTTTCTTTTTTCTGCTGGCCAATGTTTTCTGGCTGCGCGGCCAGCGGGTTGCGGAGGGCCAACCACATCGCCGCCCCGAACCTTTCTACTGGGCTACGGCCGCGGCGTTTGGCGCGATGCTCGCTTCGAAATATCTGGCGCAAATGCTCGCCATCAGCGTCGCTTACAACTACGCCTTCCAGGGAATCCCAGCTACTCGTTGGCAGATCGGTAAGATCCGATTCATCAAGTTTTTTCTCGTGATGGGCATAGTGTTTTTGATCTGTAATCCCTCGATCCTGCTGCCCGGATCCTGGCGCGCCATTTTGAACTTTACCAGCTATCGAATGGTCGGCCACGATAGTTATGAATTCATGGGCCGCCTCTATCCGCATAAATTCACGGACTGGCTGAAGGGCGAGCCCTGGTATTTCTATTTCGTCCTGATGGGCGTCAAACTTCCTTTGCTGACCTTGTTGGGGTCGGCGATTGGTTTCATTTTGCTCTTCAGAAAAAAGATCGGCGATGGCCGCTATTTTCTAATTCTCTGGCTGTTCTTCTGGACGATAACGTTCATGTTCGCGGGTGGCAAATTCACTCGGTACTTCACCGCGGTCTTGCCGGCCGTCATCATGGCGGCCGCGCTGGGTGTTCAATTTGCGGCCAGGTGGCTGGGTAGAATTTGCGCGCGGATCTTTGGCAGTCCGGGGGCCGGAGTCTCTGCGCGCGCCGCCGTCGCGTCGTTGGTCATCGCCGCGGCGTTGTGGTCATCGGCGATGGCGATGCCGCATTATCGACTCTACATGAATGTCCTGGGCGGCTCAGCGAACGCCGGTAAGTATTTTCCACAGGATGAATTTTACGATGCCTACATGCAAGACGCGTTGAGTGAAATCGCCAAACGGGCAAATCGAGGCGCACGCGTCGGCAGCGAGCTGCCCACGGTCGCCGCATATTATGCTCAGCGAGCGAACCGCCCCGATCTCGTGTGCGTTGAACTTTCAGATGCGACCGAGCTCGCCAAGTTAGCGCCGGGCGATTTCGTCATCGACGGACGCGGACGAACTTACTATAGTAACCAGGCAATGCTCTTGCGTTTGCGCCAGGCGAGTCGACCGGCTTTCAGCATCGCCGTAGGAACGACGCCCGCGGCGGATGTTTACGTTCTTGATCAGAAGTCACTCGCCGCGTTGCGCGGCGAGCGATAGATGGAGCGCAGGCATCTTGCGTGCGGTACGCAGGCATCCTGCCTGCCCGGTCAGTCCATTGGTATGCCATCACTCGATCAACTTCTCGCCAAGACCATCCCTGAACTCAAGGAACGTTTTGTCGATCGCGAGCGTCCGCTTCCGAAGGGCTTGATTGAAGCTTTAGAGAACGACTCGCGTCAGGGCGCACATCATCTCGCAAAACAAATCCGCGCACGCTGGCGCAAGAATCGCGCTGAGGGTCAGCGCTTGCACAATCTTCTGCGCTTCGAGATTGAGTTGTGGGAGCAGGGCTTCAACTCCATAGCCGGTGTTGACGAAGCCGGCATGGCACCGCTGGCCGGCCCCGTGATCGCCGCCGCCTGCATTCTGCCGCGCGACTACAAGCTGCGCGGCCTGAATGATTCCAAGCAGGTACTCGATGAAACTCTGCGCAACGAATTGGCGAAGCAGATCAAAGGCGACGCGATCGCCTGGTCCGTGGGTCGAGCCGAAGTCGAAGAGGTCGACAAGCTGAACATCTATCACGCCGGCTTGCTGGCGATGCGACGAGCAGTAGAAGGCCTCGCATCGCAGCCCGACTTTGTTTTGGTGGATGCGCGGCGAATTCCGTATTGCCCGGCGCCGCAACGCGGCATTATCAAAGGCGATACGCTCTCAGCCAGCATCGCCGCCGCTTCGATCATTGCTAAGACGACTCGCGACGCGCTGATGTGCGAATTCGATTCGGTGCATCCGGGTTACAACTTTGCGACGCACAAAGGCTATCCGACGCCTGAGCATTGCCGTTTGCTGAAAGAACTCGGCGCCACGCCGATTCATCGACGGAGTTTCGCTCGAGTGCGCGAAGTGCTTGGCCTCGATCCGGTTCAATCTGAGTTGTTCGGAGAGAAAGCCGATGCGGCGGGCGCGGGGCAATGATGCTCTAATCCACCGCGTAGCGGCGGGATGATTTTAGGCCGGCCTTTTAAGGCCGGCAAGGTAGTCACGAGGATGTCTTCGTCGCGTAGCGACGATTGAATTCTCTCGGGTAACGATCATTCATTCGTCGCTGACGCGACGACCGTTTCTTTCGGGCTTCCAATCCGGGGCATGAATGCCCCGGCTAAACTCAACACGGCGCTACGCGACGAATTGCGAAACTCATGTCTCTAGCCGAATACAAAAAGAAACGCCGCTTTAACAAGACGCCCGAGCCTGGCCCGGAGAAGCAAACTTCCGAGATGGGTAACATCTTCGTGGTGCAGAAACATCGCGCGACCGCCTTGCACTACGACTTTCGTCTCGAAGCCGACGGCGTGCTTTTGTCGTGGGCAGTTCCGCGCGGCCCCTCGATGGACCCGAACGTCAAACGCATGGCGGTTCACGTCGAAGATCACCCGGTGGCCTACGCGAACTTTGAAGGCGTGATCCCCCAAGGCGAATACGGCGGCGGCACCGTGATGGTCTGGGACTTTGGCATCTACGGTCCAGAGAACACCAACAGTGTTAGGAAAGCGGTCGCCAAAGGCGAACTCAAATTCGCCCTGCTCGGTCAGAAACTAAAAGGCTCGTTCGTGCTCGTACGCACACGCGACCGTCAGTGGCTTCTGATCAAGCATCGAGACAAGTACGCGAAGGAAGAAGACATCGCCGAGACTCAGCCGTTCTCAGTGTTGACCAAGCGCACGCTCACCGAGATTGCCGAAGACGAAGGTGGCAACGTGAGGAAGGCCGCAACCGGCGACCCGAGAAAACTTCCACGTCGTCGCGGTGTTACTCGCCGCAAGAAGGGCGCGAAGCGAAAAGTGTGGACGAAATGAACCGGCGGCTATATCATTAGTCGAGCAAATCATGAAAGAAATATTCACAGCAACTATCTGGCGGGAGGGTGACTACCACGTCGCCCAATGTCGTGAGATTGAGATCGCCAGCCAGGGACGTACAAGGGAGGAAGCGCTCGACAACCTCACGGAAGCAATCGCAATTCACTTCGAACCACCAGTGGCAACGATCGTGCCTGAGGTGATTACCATCGAGGCCGAGATACAACGTGGCGTTGCTTAGACCCATTCCTTACCGCATCGTCAGGAAAAAACTTAAGGCCGCCGGATTTGAGGAACGATCTGGCAGAGGAAGTCACCGAAAGTTCGTGAGGTTTACGAAAGACGGTGTAATAACCGCTGTCGTTCCAGAGCACCGCGAGATCGCGGTAGGAACGCTGAGAAGTATTCTGCGCCAGGCGATGCTGACTCCGGATGAGTTCGAGGCATTGTAACAGGCTGCTGGATCAGCGGACTCCAAGTTAGCCTACCTTGCCGCTATACATTCACGCGCCACGGCCATTATACTAGCCGCACAATTTCAGTCTCTCCGCAAATCAACTCAATGAACGTAATGCAAAGGAAAAGGATTCTCATGCGCGATTTAATCACTCGTAGCCGCTTGCTGCTATTCGTGGCGGTCATCTCCGCCGTCGCTATCTCTTATGACTTCATTGGTGCCCACGGCCAGAACTATGCAGACAGGATGTCTGCGCTCCCGGCCCTCGCACTCCCGGCGCCGGTCGATCCAAACCCACTGCTCGCCAACTGGGAAGGACCATTCGGTGGCGCACCCCCGTTTGACAAGGTGCAGGTGGCGTTATTCAAGCCGGCGCTGGAAACGGCGATGACCGAGAACCTCGGGGACGTAGATAAGATCGCCAAAGATTCGACCGCGCCAACTTTTGAAAATACCATCGTGGCGATGGAACGCGCCGGGTCGACCTTTGACCGAGTGTCGACCATTTACGGCGTATGGGGCTCGACCATGGCAAGCCCTGAATTTCAGGTTGTGCAGCGAGAGATGGCGCCAAAGCTCGCCGCCTTCGGCGATCAAATCACTCAGAACGAAGCCCTCTTCAAGCGTATCGAGGCGGTCTACAACTCACCAAACAAGAAGCGGCTGACGTCCGAACAGCAGCGTTTGGTTTGGTTCTACTATACGAACTTTGTGCGGGCGGGCGCCAAGCTGGACACAAAGTCAAAAGCGCGGCTTTCGGAAATCAATCAGCAACTGGCAGGACTCTTTACGAAATTCGCTCAAAATGTCTTGGCTGAAGAGGACGGCCAGTTCGTCGCGCTCAAGAGCGAAGCGGACCTCGCCGGGCTGCCGCAATCTGTGCGCGATGCCGATGCGGCTGCCGCGGTGACAAAAAAGCAGACGGGCTGGGTGATCACGAACACGCGCTCTTCCGTCGATCCATTTCTAACTTACGCGGATCGACGTGATCTGCGCGAGCGGGTCTGGCGCATGTTCATCATGCGCGGCGACAACGGCGATGAGCACGACAACAACACGACCATTACTCAGATTCTGCAACTGCGCGCCGAACGCGCGAAGCTGCTCGGATTCCCGACGCACGCGCATTGGCGGCTTGAGAACGCGATGGCGAAAACGCCTGAACGAGCGATGGAGTTGATGATGGGGGTGTGGAAGCCCGCGGTGACCCGCGTGCACGAGGAAGTCGCCGACATGCAGGCGCTCGCCGACAAAGAAGGCGCGAACCTCAAGATCGAACCATGGGATTATCGTTACTACATGGAGCGCGTGCGCAAAGCAAAATATGACCTCGATCAAAATGAAGTGAAGCCTTATCTCCAGCTTGAAAGGTTGCGCGAAGGCATCTTCTGGGTCGCCGGAGAACTCTTCAAATTCAAATTCACGCCGGTCACGAATGTTCCCGTCGCGCACCCGGACATTCGCGTCTGGGAAGTAGCGGACAAGACCACGGGTAAGCACATTGGCCTCTGGTATTTTGATCCATACGCGCGCGCGGGCAAGCGTTCGGGCGCGTGGATGAATGCGTACCGCAGCCAGGAGCGCGTCAACGGCGAAGTCACCACCATCGTTTCCAACAACGCGAACTTTGTGAAGGGCAAACCGGGCGAGCCGCTGCTAATCTCGTGGGACGACGCGACGACGATGTTCCACGAATTCGGTCACGCGCTGCACGGCCTCAACTCGAACGTCACTTATCCTTCGTTGTCGGGCACGGCGGTCGCGCGCGATTATGTCGAGTTTCCTTCGCAACTGATGGAGCATTGGCTCTCGACGCCTGAAGTGCTGCAACGTTTTGCCGTTCACTATCAGACCGGCAAGCCGATTCCGCAGCAACTGGTCGACAAGATCAACCGGTCGAAAACTTTCAATCAGGGCTTTGCCACGGTCGAGTATCTGGCGGCGGCGATTCTTGATATGAAGCTGCACCTTGCCGGTGACAGGAAGATCGACGCGCGCGCATTTGAGAAAGAAGCGCTGGCAGAATTGGGCATGCCGCACGAGATCGTTTTGCGTCATCGCCTGCCACAGTTTATGCACGTGTTCGCTAGCGATGGGTATTCCGCCGGCTATTACAGCTATCTCTGGTCTGACGTGATTACCGCCGACGCGTTCGGCGCGTTTGTCGAAGCGGGCGGGCCTTACGACAACAAAGTCGCCGCACGCCTGCGCACGTACATCTTCTCAGTCGGCAACACAATCGATCCGGCCGAAGGCTATCGCGGCTTCCGCGGCCGCGATCCAAAGGTCGAAGCGCTGATGAAGAAGCGGGGGTTTGCGAAATCGTAGGGGCCTTAAGACTAAGCGGGGGTAAACCGCCCTTCCGCACCTGGAACTGAGCCTGGTTGCGTGGTTCTTTTCGTGTTGGAGGCTTCAACTAAGAATTAGGCCATTGAGATGGAAGGGCTCTAAGGTCAGGAAGGGTGGTTTACCCCCGCTTCTTGTGTAAAGATCTTAGAGTGTTTACCAAAGCCATCGTCCGTCCGCCGGCGGCAAACTTTGCCGAAGGCCTCACCACTGCCGATCTTGGCGTTCCCAATTTCGAACGCGCCCTCACCCAACACGAAGCTTATTGTGCTGCGCTGGAACAGTGTGGGTTGACGGTGACAAGGCTCGCAGCTGACCCGCGCCATCCGGATTCTACGTTCGTTGAAGACGCGGCGATCTTTTTCGGCGCCCTCCCTCACGGTCGGGTTAGTGCCCTGGTGAGTGAACCGGCCCGCCCGCTACCGCAGGCGGTGCTGACTCGTCCGGGCGCGCCCAGCCGTCGCGGTGAAGTGGAGAGCATGCGAGAGGTCCTGGTTGATTTCGCTCCTTCGCCTGGGGAGATTCAATCGCCCGGCACGCTGGACGGTGGTGATGTCTGCGAAGCCGGGAATCATTTCTTCGTCGGACTATCCGAACGCACAAATGAAGTGGGCGCGCAACAGTTAGCTGAGTTGCTGGCGCAGTTCGGTTACACCTCGAGCTTCGTTGATAGCCGAGGTCTCAGCGGAATGGAGTCAGTACCGGGAGCGTTAGCGACCGGGTCGCATTTGCTGCACCTAAAGAGTGGCCTCGCGTTCCTGGGTGAAAATCGTCTCGCCGTCGTTGAAGCTCTCGCCAACCGCGCGGAGTTTGCCGGATACGATCTCATTCTCGTAGACTCCGCGGAGGAGTACGCGGCCAACTGTGTGCTCATCAACGATCGTGTCCTGGTGGCCGCGGGTTATCCGGCGTTTGAATCAAAGTTGCGAGCCCTGGGTTATCAAACGATCGCGCTCGAGATGAGCGAGTTCCAGAAGATGGACGGTGGGTTGAGTTGCTTGTCGCTGCGGTTTTGAAACATGGCAGCCCTCAGGGCTGCGAGATAGTAGCCGGCGGTCGCAGGACCGCCGGAGCGATCGTAAGGGTGATTCTGCACCCCGAAGGGGTGCGAGAGATTCTGGCACTCCCTTCGGAGTGCGTTCAATTGTGCGACGAGTACCGGAGGTCTACGCTGTGCTTCGACCTCCGGCTACTCTCTTGCAACCCACGGGGTTGCGAATCCCCCAGTTACCACTTCGGCGTCACGCCCAAATTCGTAAACAGAAACGCATAGATGTCTGTCTGTTGTTCCAGCGTCTTCGTAGTGCTGCTGGCGCCGTGGCCCGATTTTGTGTCGATGCGAATCAGGATCGGGTTGTCGCCGCCCTGCCCCGCTTGCAGCGCCGCGGCATATTTGAAGTTATGCGCCGGCACCACGCGATCATCATGATCTGCAGTCGTGATCAGCGTCGCCGGATATTTCGTGCCCGGCTTGACGTTATGGATTGGTGAAATGGCGTACAGCGCTTTGAACTGCGCTTCGCTCTGTTCACTCGATCCATAATCCGAAATCCAGGCCGCGCCGATCGTGAACTTGTGAAAGCGCAACATGTCCATCACGCCGGCTTGCTCGATCACCGCCCTGAACAATTCCGGCCGCTGGTTTGAACATGCGCCTACCAATAGTCCGCCGTTCGAGCCGCCATGAATCGCGAGCCTGGCGGACGAAGTGTACTTCTGGGCGATCAAATATTCCGCGGCCGCAATAAAGTCGTCGAACACGTTCTGCTTTTTCAGCTTGGTGCCGGCTTCGTGCCATTTCTCGCCGTACTCGCCGCCGCCACGCATGTTCGCCGACGCATACACCACGCCTTGTTCGAGCAAAGCAATCCGGGTCGCGCTGAATCCCGGATTCGTGGTGATGTTAAAGCCGCCGTAGCCATACAACACCGTCGGATTATTTCCGTCGAGCTTGAGGCCTTTCTTGTACGTGATGAACATCGGCACGCGCGTGCCGTCTTTGCTGCTGTAGAAAACCTGCTTCACTTCATAGTCAGCAGCTTTGAAACCGGGAATATCGACCGTGCGAAACACGGACGACTTCCTGCTCGCGATGTCGTACTTGAAGATGGTCGGTGGATAATTGAACGACGTGAAGCTGTAGAACGTGAACTTGTCGTCGTTACGTCCGCCAAAACCCCCGGCCGTTCCCAGCCCCGGAAGCCGAATTTCGTTCTCTAATTTTCCGTCCAGGCTGTAGACGTAGGCCCGCGTCGTCACGTCCTTCAGATAAGTAGCAAACAGTTTTCCGCCCACGGTCGAAGTGATTTCCAGCGGTTCCGCGCGTTCCGGGAGAATGTCCTTCCAGGCCTTTGTCTGCGGATCGTAAAGTACAACCTTGCCGTTGGGCGCGCCATGATTCGTCTCGATTAGAAACTTGCCATTGACGTCGTCGATCACGTTGTAACTGTCGTCGCCAATCTCAGCAACGATGGGAGTGAACGGCTGGTCGCCCTGGGACAGTTCGCGGAAGAAGAGTGAATCTCCCCTCTTCCCTGCGGAAGAGTCCGAGACGCTGAGAAGCTCAAACCGCTGGTCCTCAGTCACGCCGATTCCCTGCCGGCGTTGCGGGTGTTGGTTGTCCTCGTAAATCAGTTTATCGTCCGACTGTGGCGTGCCGACCTTGTGGTAGTAAATCTTCTGGTAGTCATTCCTCCCGGCCATCTTCTTTCCCGACTCAGGCTGAGGATAACGATTATAGAAAAACCCCTCGTCGCCTATCCACGACGCGCCAGAGAACTTGACCCACTGAAGATGATCGGACAGCGCCTTTTTAGTCGCGACCTCCAACACATAAAAATCTCTCCAGTCCGAACCGCCTTCCGAAATTCCATAGGCAACGTACTTTCCGCTCTGGGACAGCGAGAACCCTCCGAGTTGCGACGTGCCATCGGTCGAAAACTTATTCGGATCGAGCAAGACCTCCGGGGTGCCATCCAGACCTTTCTGGATGTATTGCACACTCTGATTTTGCAGCCCGTCGTTCTTTGAGAAAATGAAGTTCTCGCCGCGGCGTGTGGGCGCAGAGAATTTCGGATAGTTCAAAAGCTTGGTCAGACGCTCCTTAAGCTGCGGTCGATAGGAAATCTTATCGAGATAACCGAAGGTCACTTTGTTCTCTGCCTCGACCCACGCGGCGACCTCTGGCGAGTTGTCATCCTCCATCCAGCGATAGGGATCGGCAACCTTAGTCCCGAAGTAATCGTCAACGACATCAACTTTCTTCGTCGCGGGATACGAAATGCCGGTGCCCCCGCCATCACTTTGCGCGCCCACCGGGCGCAGCGGAGTGGAGAGCGATAACGTCACGAGCGTCAGAGCGGCTAGAGTCAGAAAGGCAAACTTAATCTTCTTCATTGGATTGATCCTCCGGAGATTCTTTTGAAATACTTGGCGTCGGCGCACATACTCTAGTCGAGACGCGTTGAAAACTCCAAACTCGGAACGCGCGGGTAGCCAACCGCGAAGCGGTTGGTGCAACAAAGCCCAGGGTTGCCGCTTCGGCTACCCTGGGAAATCGGCCAATCAGGCTGTCGCAACCCTGACAGGGTTGCGGTTAATGAACGACTCGTAACGGTAGCTCGGCGAAACGGAGGAACAACAACGCATGCAATTTAGCGTCGTCATCATGCTTTCAGTCGGGCTATTGCTGTCCCTCACTCCCGCGCGGAACTCAACGTCGACATCGGCCCTTGCGTCACCCGCGCAATCGACCGATGTAATCCTGCTCGGCACTGGAACGCCCTATCCCGACCCTGCTGCATCGGGACCGGCGACCGCCGTGGTCGTCAACGGGCGCGTGTTTCTGTTCGACGCGGGCGCGGGCTTAATGCGACGTTTGAAGGCAGCGAATCTTCCCATCAATGGGCCGGAAGCTTTGTTCATCACGCATCTGCACAGCGACCACACGCTGGGTTATGCCGACTTGATGCTGACTTCGTGGGTGATGCGAAGAACGAAATCTTTTCCGGTTTACGGTCCGCGCGGATTGCAAAGAATGACCAATCACTTGCTCGCTGCGTATTCCGAAGACATTCGTATTCGCACAAATGGACTGGAGCATGAAGTCGCCGGCGGTTATCGCGTCAACGTGCATGAGATTCGTGCCGGCGTAGTTTATGAAAAGGACGGCGTGCGCATCACCGCGCTTGCCGTGCAACATGGAGCATGGAAAGATGCGTTTGGCTATCGCATCGATACCGCCAGCCGTTCGATCGTGATTTCGGGAGACACACGGCCCAGTGAAGCGTTGGTGAAAGCTGCACGCGGCGTGGACATCCTGATCCACGAAGTCTATCCCGCGTCGCGACTGGCACCCGAAGATCGGCCGGGCGGCAAGGACTGGCCGCGCTATTGTCGCGAGTATCACACCTCGGATGTGGAACTCGGCCGGTTGGCAGCGCGCATTAAACCAAAGTTGCTTATTCTCGATCACATTGTGCGCATGGGCGCGAGCGATGACGAACTTCTAGCGGGCGTTCGCGCCGGCTATTCGGGTCGCGTGGTGATTGGAAAGGATCTGGAGAGGTATTGAGAAAATGAATGAAGCGTCGTTGGGTTTTCGCGTGAAGTCTGGCTGGGCGATGGTCGTGCTCGTCTCTGGCGCTTCGTCCAAACCCAAAGTAATTGATCGTCGCCGTATAGAGCTTTCTGATCCAGCAGTCCCGGAATCCTCTCAACCGTTTCATGCGGGACTCGATCTTCCGAAGGCAGCCGGCGCAAAGGTGGTTGCGCGCCTGTCCAGATGCGTCGAGCGAGCCTCGGAACGCGCCATCGGAGAATTGATCAAGCAGTATCGCGCGGGTGGTCACCGCATCGTCGGCGCCGGACTCGTCGTCGGCAGCACCGTCGATCCGCAAACGATAGCGAACGATCACATACGCGCGCACGCCGAGGAAGGCCGCCTGTTTCGCATGGCGATCGAGGACGCGCTCAAGCTGTCGGATCTCAAGGCTTCAATAATGCGGGAAAAGGAATTGATGAGCGAAGGAACGAGAGCGCTCGGCATGCCCGAACGAAGACTAAGAGCCGAATTAGCGGCTATGGGAAAAGTAGTTGACGGATCGTGGCGCGCGGAAGAGAAGGCGGCGACGCTGGCGGCCTGGATAGAGTTGGCGCGGCGGGCGAGTTAGGTCTACTTGCCCGGCTTTGGGGCGGACATCTTCGACGTGATTCCCGATCCGGCAGCCTGCGCGTCGGCAAGCTGGCCGGAGACCTCGCTGGGTGGGCCAGCGTGCCCGATGTCCGCAAGCGCGACCACGACAAGCAAGGCCGTAACCCCGACGGTCGCGAGAATGTAAAGCACTTCGGTCCACTCTTTATAGATCAGAATGAAAATGACGGCCGCCAAACACAAAATCCAAAGGTACGTGAATCCTCGTCGTCGCTTCGCCTTGTTCGTCTTGATTCGTTGACTCATGATCTTGGTGAAATTAGCAGGCTGGCGTTCCGTCGCCAGCCTTCTCAGATGTCGAAATCGTCCCGGTCTTTAATAGATGAACCGTTGCGGCAGGAATCCCATGCTGCTCTTGCCCATGTTCAAAAAGAGATCTCCGAGATTTTTTGGGCTGAATACTCCGCTGTTCCGGACATCGATGATGTCATAGGGCTGCAGCAGCACATCTTTCTCGCGTCCCTTTCTGATCGCGTCATAGTTGTACGTCAAATCTTCCTGGCCGATCAGTCCGTCCTTCTTCCGATAAATGTGAACCGCGCTGGTATTAGCGAGCCGTTGCGCCCCACCAGACATTGCAATGGCCCGGGCCAGGGTCAGTTGGTCTTTCATGAAGATCGGCTGCGGCGCCAACACGGCGCCGGTCACGTAAACCGGTTCCCCTTCTGCCACGACAACCACATCGCCCGGGCGGATGAACGGGTCCCCACTTTCTTTGTCAAGTTCCCTGAGCTTGTAAGTCTCCATCTGGCTGTCAACTGACTGAGTCGCTGAGGCGCGCTTGATTACTACTTCGCCAGCTTCAGGACACATCTCAGGCTGAGTATGGATCACCTGGATCGTTCCGCTGGCACGTTCGGTCACGCCGCCGCTGCGAGCGATCAACTCATGCAAGCGCACGCGACGCATCATGGTGACCAACATTGGATTGCGCACCGCGCCGTAAAGCGTGGCCGGAGGGCGGCTGTTGCGTTGCATAATTCGCACGCTCACCTGGGGATTCTTGATGTAGGCCGCGTACGCGGCGGCGATCAACTTCTGCACGTCCTTTTCAGTGAGGCACTGTGCGCGAATAGGCTTATCCAGAAACGGGAGTGAGCTGATATTGCCGTCGCTGTCGACTTCAGGTGTCGAATTCAAATCCGCGTTGCCGAAGACGCGCACATCCAGGACGTCACCGGGCCCGAGCAAGTAATTCCTTACACCCTGCAGATCGATTGCCGGCGACTGGCTCTGCCCAGGTGGCTGGGACTGCTCCTGCGCCAAAACCGAAAGTACCGCAGACAAACCAACTAAGGTGACCAGGAGAATTCGTGTCTTATTCATAACCAAACCTCAATTCATTGAGACTCGGGGAGCAGTCTCTAAAACCTCTCGGAGATCGCCCGAACCACTGACGTCAGAGAGTCCGAACCGTGAAGCTAGTCGCGGCGAGGTTCCCTCCTCGCTCTCATGCCCGGTAGTGCGAATCCATTGAATAACCAGTTGCAATGATCGCACAAAAGATTGTAGATGCCAAACATACGCAAGTACCACGGCATCCGGCGATAACCGCGCCGGATGTTAGTGCTGCCGCACTTTGGACACTTACGTCTGAACACTGTCCGAACCGCCTTTCGCGAAAGACATGCAGTGTCGCTGAGCGCGTCGGGAATTCAAGATCGCCGCCTCCTGCTGGTATCCGAACCGTTTTGTGGCGCATCCATCGACCTCTGCGTGGCCAGGCGCGCCCGTAACAATTCTATCTCTCTGGTTACTCGCTCGGCAGCGGCGCCGCGATCTTCGGTCGGAGCATCGCGTGTTAGATAAAATAGAGCATCGCGATAGCAATCAATCGCGCGGCGGTAATAGCCCTTAAAGGCGGCTCGTTCCGCCAGCTCAACCCAATGCGCGACGCGGCTGGAAGTAATGAATTCGCGAACGGCGCCGGCTGACTCGTCGAGTTCTCTTTCGTCGGGATAAAGTTTCAAAGCAGAATCGATGCAATCCAGCGCGCGATTAGCCACTTCGACCTTTTCGAAAAGTCGGGCGCGCTGCTGCGCTTCCCGCGTCAGAGTCCGCGCCGAATTGCGGGCCCAGGCCAGCAGGTGATGCTTTTGCAAAGTTCGCACGCGTTCCTGTCCCGAACGCAACGCGACCCGATTTTCCGGGGCCAGCCCCGACGAGCGCAATGTCTCCTCGGCACTGAGGAGATATTCTGCGCACAGACGATACGTCTCGAGGTGGGCTTCAGGATTTGTCTCAGACGCGTCGGCTTTCGCTGAGCGTTTCTGCACGACGCGCAACGCCGCGGCATGCGAACTCACCGATTGCATGTTAACTAGCCTCGACGAAGTCTCGCTCGGTCGGTCCTGATGTTTGTCTTGTTCGCGGAGATAACGAGCAAACGAGCGGCGCACGATAATCTCGCGGGCGGAAGCGGCCACCAGCATCACGATACTAGCCGCCAGGCCGGCCGGCACCCAGGGGCTTTCTTCGCCCTGCAACATCCACCACAGGACGAAAAACAAAACTGCCGCGGCAGCGGCGGCGGCCGCCATGAAACCGGATGCCGATGGCACACGTGGACGCCGGCCGCGCGAAGCTGAGTCTCGCGGTCCTCGCGCGTTGCCGGTTCTGTAGAAGCCCGAATCCTGCGATTCCATCAAGACTGCTTTCCGACTGAAAGGATGAGGGGGAAACTCCGTTACAAAGACGCGGCTTGCAAACTCGTTAAGCCAGGATCGAGCCGCCGGGCTCTTCGAGCAAATAATTGGCCGGCGAATTATAGTCAACTGTGAACGGTCTATGTCAATATGTGTCGCCGAGTTCAGCCTTGAAGTTTACCCTACGGCGAAGGCAAGTTGGTGATTTTCTTCGCACACAACAGTTGTTGAGGTCATCTATGGAAGCAAACGCCGCTGGCAAAGTAGTACTGGTAACCGGAGCGACGTCCGGAATCGGCAGGGCCGTGGCCTTGCGTTTCGCTGAAGCAGCCGCGCATGTCGTAGCGGTTGGCCGTAACGCAGACGCGTTGAGCGAAGTTGGCGACGCAATCAAGCAAGCAGGTGGCGAGCCGCTGACCCTGGAGGCAAACGTTACCAAAGAGGACGATGCCCGCCAATTAGTACAACGCACTCTGAAGGAATGTGGCCGCCTCGACGTTCTGGTCAATGCCGCCGGCCACATCTCGACCGGCTCGATTGAGGATACTACGCTCGCCGCGTGGGATAAGATGATGGACGTTAACTTGCGCGCTGTGTTTCACCTGATGCAACTCGCGACGCCGCCTCTGATCGAGACGCAAGGGAACATCGTCAACATTTCCAGTGTGACGGGCTTGCGCTCTTTTCCGGGCGTGCTGGCCTACTGCGTATCCAAGGCTGGCGTCGATCAGTTAACGCGGTGCGCAGCGCTCGACTTGGCTTCCAAGAACGTGCGCGTCAATGCCGTGAATCCGGGTGTAGTGGTTACCGAGATCCACAGACGTGGGGGAATGAGCGAAGAGAATTATCAGGTCTTCCTGGAGCGCTCAAAGACTACGCACCCCATCGGACGCGTCGGCCAGTCGAGCGAAGTCGCCGAATTGGTTTTCTATTTGGCGTCGGAAAAGGCGTCGTGGATCACGGGCGCAACGTATTCGATCGACGGCGGGCGCGCGTTAACTTGCGCGCGTTAAGTCTGGCGCTTTTCCGAAATCTGGGTATACTTCGCAAGACTCTTGAATCGACCGTTTTGGGAGCAGGATGAACAACGCTTTCAGGCCCAACGCCTTTCCGCCCGGCCGCCCGGTGGTTATCCGATCTTCCGGCCATCAAAATGCCATCAAGATAATCCTCGGAATCTTTGCGGCGATGATCGCGGCGCTGCTTGGCTTGATTGTGCTGCTTTTGATCGGGGCCGAAACCGGCCCGGTGCAATTGCTGATCGGATTGATTTGCGCGTGTCTGCCGGTGCCGCTATACGTGATGCTGCTGCTGTGGATCGACCGTTATGAATCTGAGCCGCTCTGGATGCTCTGCACGGCTTTCTTTTGGGGCGCGGCGGTCGCGGTCTTTTTCGCTTTCATTCTGAATACCGCGAATGAAGTTATCGTCGCGTCGGCCACCAACAACTCGCGCATCGGCCAGAACTTTGGCGCGGTGATCTCGGCGCCAATTGTCGAAGAGAGCGCCAAGGCTCTGATTCTTTTCGTCCTGTTCTTCTGGAAAAGGGACGAGTTTGACGGCATCACGGATGGAATCGTCTACGCCGGTATGGTCGGACTCGGGTTTGCCATGACCGAGAATGTCGCTTACTACGGCCGCGCCGTGGCTGGCGGCGTCGGCACTCTGACTTTTCTTCTGGTTCTGCGCGGCATGATCGCGCCTTTCTCTCATCCGCTGTTTACCAGCATGACCGGCATTGGCCTCGGCTGGTCGCGACAGTCCGACAACGGCTTCATCAAGATCGTTATGCCGGTGATTGGTTTCATGCTCGCCATCACCCTGCACGCGACCTGGAACGGCTCGGCTACCTACGGTGGTGGCGTTGGATTCATAGCTACTTATTTCCTGATTATGGGACCGGCATTCATCATCACGCTGATGACGATCTTCTTTTCGCTGCGGCGCGAAGGTCGCATCGTGCGACGTTTTCTCTACGTCGATTGCGAGCGCGGACTGCTGGAACCAAAAGAATACGAGAAGCTTTGTACTATTCGTGGTCGCATGGGAATGTCCTGGACCGTGCTTGCTACGCGCGGCTTTTCGATGTGGCGCACGCGGATGCGCTGCAACCAGATCGCCAGCGAGCTGGCTTTTCATCGCAGTCGCGTGACGCGTGGTTTCGTGCGCAATCCGCAGACAGCGCAGGCACGCGAGGACGAATACTTGCAGATGTTACAGGCCTTGCTCCAACAACTTGGCAGTGTGGCACGACCGTCACGGTAGGAACGAATAGTTCGCGCGTTTCACTTTGATTGGCTTATACTTGGGGCGCTCTTAATTTAGGCTGGATCCCAAAAGCACCGACCGGTGAACATTCAACTCTTACCCAGTTCCTTCGACCCCAACGGGCGCGCAACTTCGGCGCAGCCGTTGACATGCTTCCTGATCGACGAACGCGTCACCGTCGACGCCGGGAGCATCGGGATCGCGTTGAGCCAGTCCCAGCGCCGCACAGTGCGGGACGTGATCGTCACGCATCCTCACATGGACCACATCGCCAGTCTGCCAATCTTTGTGGACGATGTTTTTGCGGAAGTCGAAGAGCCAATCCGAATCCACGCAACTCAGGAAGTAATCGATCTGCTAAAGCGAGACGTTTTCAATGACAACGTCTATCCGCGATTCGATGTGCTGAAGAACGAACGCGGAGTGGTCATGGAGTACGTGCCGTTAGTTACCGGCAAAGAATTTCGCGTCGCGCACTTGAAGGTAACGGCCGTTCCAGTGAATCACATCGTGCCCACCGTCGGGCTCCTGGTTTCTGACGATAAGACGACAGTCGCGTTCAGTTCTGACACGGCCGAGACTGACGAGTTCTGGAACCTGGTCAATCGCGCGTCGCAGCTCGACGCTTTGTTCATCGAAGCTTCGTTCCCGAACTCGATGCGTCAACTGGCCGAAGCGTCAAAGCACCTTACGCCGGCAATGTTGAGCACGGAACTACACAAGCTGAATCATAACGGGATGGACATTCTGGCGGTGCATTTGAAACCGGCTTATCGCGAAGCCGTGGCCAAAGAAATTGCGGCGCTGGGAATCGACAATCTGAGTGTGATGGAAACCGGGCGGGTGTACGAGTGGTAACTGCTCTCCACGCTTCGCTCTTAGCTCTTTGCCCTTAGCTCTTAATCCTCTCGAATTCTTTTTCCGCGTGCTCGCCTGACACACCCTCCAACAGGACGCGTCCACTCGGTAACAGCGCGACAACCCGAAACGTTCGCTCGGCAGTCTCTCTGCTCGGCATCAGTTCGGCGCGAAAGATGACCTTCATTCCCGGGCGCGCCCATTTATCTTCCAAGGCGGCTGCTTGGTGTCTTCGTTTGCGGCGAGAGCCGCTTCTTGTTTTCATCAATACGGCTCCAATCGTACCAACCGCGGCGGCTCCTAGAGCCAGCCCACCCAACAGACGCTTGGCGTTGTTTCTCATCTGCTGTTTTCGGTGTCAGAACCGGGAGCAGTAGCGACCGGATCAGAAAGCCCGCTTGAGTTTAAGATCCCGTTGCTACCGCTCCGGGTTCTGACATAATTGCCCACTAAGAGGGCGCGACTGCCGCATTCGTTGGCTGTGGCCGCCGCGCCTCTTTGAAATCGTAATGCCCGTATTCCTAATTACTGGCATAAAGGGTCGAGCCTGACATTAATCGTCGGCAACCCGCTCAACGCGCGATCCGCATTGATTTGCGTGTAACTCGCCCATTCCGCCGGCAACTTGTCCTCGGCAAAGACGGCCTCGACCGGGCATTCGGGAACGCACGCGTCACAGTCGATACAGGTTTCCGGGTGGATCACCAGCATATCGTCGTCGAGATGGAAAGCCTCAACCGGACAGGGTATGGCGCAATCCGTGTAGCGGCAGTTCACACATGGTTCAGCAACGATGTAAGTCATCCGAGGAAAGCCTCCAGGTATGATTTCGATTAGCGCGTCTAAATGTAGCATAGACTTCAGTCTGTGTGGATCCGAACTGAATCAAGTTCACAGACTGAAGTCTATGCTACTGCTGTTCGCCTTTCCACTTAGGCACTGGTGTTGAATCAGAAAAATCATAGAAGTTAAGATTTACATCCGCGAGCATCTTAGCCAGCAAGAGTATCTGCCCGGTGTGCATTGAAAAATGTTCGACGACGTGCAGCACCGCTTCCAGCGCGGAGACTTCGAGTCCCTGAATGCGATGCTTTTCCAGCAACGTGTCAGAATCAAGTCGTCCCAAAACCGCAACAGCTTCATCAACCGTCCGCTTCAACTTGTCAAACAGTTCGACCCGTGGAATCTCGGTGCGCTGGGCAAATTCTGAATCGCGATCGCGGCTATCCGTCGCGCCGCCCAGCCCGCAGACGATCCACTGGCGCACGTTTCCGCTCAAGTGCAGCAACAGGTTTCCGATGCTGTTCGACTGTTCGTTTGCGCGCCACCAAATCTGCTGATCGTTCAGCGTTTCAATGCTGTGCTCGATCTTTGGCAGAAAGTCCATGCCAAGATGATATTGGGACTGCGCGATGAACGCCTGGCCGATGTCACTCATTATCTGGTCTGGTCGACGTTTATGTTTCGCCTTGCGTCGCGCCGGACTCGCCTTCTCTTCAGGTTTGGCGTGCGCGATCGGATGGCCCGGCGGCGCCAACGGCCTGCGGATTGAATCAACCAGCGATTTCCTGCGCTTTCGATGCTTCGCGCGTGAAGACTTCATCGCCTTGAATTCGGAATTCCGCGGCGATGCTATCGCCGCGCAGAGCGAGTGTCAATCAGTTTTCTCAGATGGGTTTGGTCAGAAGCCCGACCGTTCGGATTACGCTTCGTTCGGCTGTTGGCGGGCGCGAATCAGGTTGTCGAAAGCCTCGGCGGTTTCGACGCGTTGTTTCTGCTGAAACTCGCTCACCCAATCCGTAACGTTGGCGACCATGTCGCGCGCGGTCTTGCGCTTGGCATCGCGGGCAGCCTTGGCGCCCACGACTCGTTTGCCGCGCTCGGCGCGCTTTACTACTTTGATTATCTTTTTCTCAGACATAAACTTTGCGGGGAGCAGATTGATTTGTGAATTAGACTAACGAAATCTTTGAACTAAAGTTCCGTGCTTATTGCCCGCTCTCTGAGAACGCAACAGTTAGACGCACAAGGATTCGATTTGGTTGTAGATAAAAGGGGGCTTTCAGTTCCGTACTTCCTGACTCCTGGACAGCATATCACGTCTCCAGAGTTTTTGCTGCGCCCGAAACGCCAGCGCCCCCAGAGCCACCACGCCGCAGCCGGCAATCCAGGGCAACACGCCCTTCAGCGGTCGAATGCCAAACTTCACCAGCAGCGCATTGCATACGATTAACCCGATGCGCATTTCCGTCGGGCCAAAGCATAGAAAGCTGACCGTGAATTCTTCCTTTGCCGCCAGCATCAGGAACGTGTGAAACATAAATGCGCTGAACACGCACAGCACCAAGAGCATGTTGAAGTAGGCCCGCTCGGGAATCAGCAGCGCATAACCAACCAGAATCGAAACGAGGAATCCATAGTCGAACAGGTGGTCCATGTAAAAGCCCCACTTGTAAAGACCGGTGTTGCGATACTTGCCCAGCTTGCCGTCGAAATGATCGGTGAAGTAATGACAGGCGATCATCAAGTTGACCATCCAGAGCCAACGCAGATCGCGGGCGGCGAAGTAGCTGAAAACGACCATAAGTATCGACCAGACGGGAGTCAGCAGCGTCAGGTGATACGTCTCCAACCAGCTGGGGATGCGCGGCAGAACAAATCTCGCCAGCCGACGTTCCAGCGGCACCAGCAGACCCGCGTTCGTCTTCCCTGCTCCGGCAAAATTCTGCTTGCCGTAAACCCTCGATGACCAGTCGGGAGTGTTCAGAGTCTCTTCTCTTTGCATTGAGTTCTCCTGTGATTGTTTCGATGCACCAGTTACCGACCCGGGAGCGGTAGCGACCGGGACAAACGCTCAATCCGCCCTAAGCGCGCATTACGCCACGAACGACAGCGTGCGGATCATGAGCAAGGAACCATTGGATCTTTATCCCGCTCGCGACCGCTCGCGGTTTTGTAACTCCAGGAGTTGAATCAGCAATCGTTAGGCCAGTGTGGAAGGCTCGCGGAGCTACGCGGGATGGTTGAGCATTATGATCTCGAGTCGCTTTGCGGGATTGGCTCTGAGCGCAAGGAAGATTAACGCGTAACTCCAACTGTGGCCGTTTTGCGGCAGCCGATGCCTGGCTTTCTTCGCCGCCTAAATAAACACGACCGACTGTGAACTGGGAATGTCGAAACGTTTGCGGCAACTGCGGCAGGCCAGCATGTCGTCCATGCGCACCATATAGTCGCGCGACTTTTGAAATTGCGCGCGGTCCTGTTCGTTGCCGCCGCGTGGTGGCCCGGATTTCTTGGTGCGACGCAACCAGCGCACGTCATACTCGCCACGCTCGCGGCAATGCGGACAGGTAAAGGTAGCTTTCTTGGTTTCCTGTTTCTCGTTGAATAAGTCGCTTTCTCTCATTCTGCTCCAATCTTTCCCCGCGCCGACAGCGCCTTCGTGCCCAACAATCTTTCGACTGAATCAACTAACCTCGCCACGTCGATTGGTTTCGGCTCGTAAGCGTCGGCGCCCTGCGTCAGCGCGAGCCCGCCGGCACCGGTTCCCCATTCCGCAATTACCAGCAGCAAAGGCTGAGTCAAGTTCGTCGTGGCGTGCACGCGCTTGATGAACTCAACACCTTCGGCCACTTCAACCAGATCGATCACCACCAGGGTGAATTGCCCATCGAGTAGCCGACCATACGCGCTTTCGTAATCCCGCGCCGCCGTGACCGCAAATCCACGCGCTTCTAGCGCGCCACGCATTGATTCAGATTGCGCGTCATCGGTGATGATCAAAAGCTGTTGCGGTCGGGTCACGTCATTACAGAACCGCGGTCTGTTTAGACGGCGGACTTGTCCGCCGATGCATCAAATTGCGGGACAAGTCCCGCGTCTAAACGTTGGCGCTCTCACAAATATCTCGCAGATATTGAAAGCTGTAAATGCCCGTCTCGTGTCCGTCGCTCCAGCGAAAGTTCAACGCGTAACGGCCCACGATATTGAGATCGCTGATCTCGAGTTCGTCCGAAATCACTTCCGGCTTCAGGGTACGCTCTCCCGTCCACTCGTTCACGCACTGCGCGCACGGGCAAACCCGGCGCAGCTTGGCGGCTTTGTAGTTGCACACGCGGCCGTCCGCCCAGGTAATTCGCAAGCTGGCATCGCCCTCTTGCAGAATCTCGCGTGGTTCAATCGCTTCACGGCGTTGTGCAACGTCCATCATGATTCCCAAATTCGCGACGCGTAGCGTCGATATGAATTTAGCCCGGCGTTTCAACGCCGGGATAGGGTCAGCACGAAGATCTCGTCGCGTCAGCGACGAACGAATCCATCAGCCGTCGCACGCGACGCGGGCAACGTTTTGGTTCATGTCGCCCCAGCCTTGAAAGGCTGGGCTAAATTCAATCGTCGCTCTGCGACAAAACCCTACCGCTTACTGCCGACTTCTTCCAGAGCCGCTTCTACGGCCGCCGCTTTCACTTGTCCATGCGAGGCCGTCCACACAACTTTTCCCTCAGAAAGAATCATTACCTGAGGCGTCTCATGCGCCAGACCCATTCGTTTCCGAATTTCATCTGAGACGGCGCGCGCCGTTTGCACCGTGACCAGTCCGACGGGACGTTCAAGCTGGGACATTTGCGTATAGGCTCGCGCGCTGATGCCGCACGTATCGCTGTGCTTGAAAATGATCACCGGATCGCCGTTTGATTGCGCCAGAAAACGATCCAGCGATTCGATGTCCGAAAGCTCTACGAAGCCGTTATTTGTAACTGACCGCAAGCCAGAACATCTTAGCTGAGCGCTCACACTTCTAACAAACCTCACGGGGCGAAGGATGACCAGAGGGTTGCCAACCAGGACCGAACTCTCGCGCGCGTAAACTCGATTGACACTGACAACGATAGGGCATAGGCTCGACTCATAACACGTCTTATCGTATTACTCCAGGAAAGGTCCCCTCGATGAAAATCAGGAATCGCGGGCGGCGAATTGCGAGCATGGTGGTTCTCGCTTTCGTTGTCCTCAGCCTGTGCCAGATGGCCGCGTTTGGCCAGGACCGAACGTCAACCGGCCCATCTCGTCAGCTTCAACAAATCGAACCGCTTAAGGTCTGGCCGAGCAAAGCCAAGCGCTGGGCTCTGGTGATCGGCATTGATCAGTACGCCGATCCACAAATTAGCCCGCTCAAGGGGGCGGCCAATGATGCGCATGCTTTGACTGATGCGCTGGTCCGTTATGCCGGATTTCCTCAGGACCAGGTAATTCTACTGGCAACGGATCAGCCCCTTGAGCGGCAGCCTACTCGCCTGAATATTCTCCGTCGGCTCTCGAATCTTGCTTCACTGGTACCAAAAGATGGATTGCTCTTGATCTCATTCGCCGGCCACGGGATCGAACGTACAGGACAGGCTTATCTTATTCCGTCCGACTCGCAAATCACCGATGATGTATCGCTACTCGAAGAATCTGCCGTCAGTGTTACCAGAATGAGAGAGCGCATCCGCGCGACCGGCGTGGCCCAGGTGGTCATTCTTCTTGATGCTTGCCGCAACGATCCGGGCGGGCGCGCCGATGCTTCGAATCCGCTGACTGAAGCTTATCTGAAGGGATTCAGTTTTGATGTGCGCAACCGCGAAGTGACTGCCTTCGCTACGCTGTATGCCACGGCGATTGGTCAACGCGCTTATGAATATACCGAAAAGAAGCAAGGATACTTCACCTGGGCGGTGGTTGAAGGTCTCAAAGGTGGAGCCGCAAACGACAAAGGAGAAGTCACGCTGGCGAATCTGATCAAGTACGTACAAGAGAACGTGCCCAAGCGCGTGGCCATCGATCTCGGATCAAGTAAACAACAACGTCCTTTCTCTCAGATGGAAGGTTACAAGGCCGATGAGTTAGTGATCGCCGTAGGCGGCGCGTCAGCTCCGATTGCTTCAAGCGCACCGGCAACGCCCGCAACTGATCCAGCCGCATTTGAGTTGAGCTATTGGGAAACAATCAAGAGCAGCAACAACCCCGACGATTTCAAGTCCTATCTGGAAAAATATCCTGATGGTCAGTTCGCCGCGCTGGCAAGAAACAGAATTGGCACCTTCAACACACCTGCTAAGCCGGAATCAAGATCTAAAGGGGACAGCGCTACCGAACTGGCGTTTTGGGACGCGATCAAGAACAGCACGAACGCGGAAGACTTTCAGGCTTATCTGAAAAAGTATCCGCAGGGTGAGTTTGCCGAACTAGCTGCGAATCGACTAAAGCCATTGCAGGCTTCGCTGCGAGAGAAGGAAAAGGAAGACGGGGCAAGGCGCGTGGCCGAAGACCTCGCCAGCCAGACAAAGTCCTTCAGGGGCTCTTTCGGTGTGAAAATGGCTCTCGCTAGCGTGTTTTTCCAGGGCACGTTGAGTGTTTCGCCGGTCAAGATCCAATTTGTCTGTGACGGCGATAAGTATTGCAAGGCAGGCCAGGTCCAGCCGCTGGACTGCGCAATGTTTGGTACCGCGGTGGCTGACGGTTCTACGATCCGCGAGATCGCTATAAGCAGTTACAAATATCGAATCACAACAAGCTCCGCTTCCGACGCGGCCAGCGCCTTACAAGCAATTCGCAGCGTCTGTAGCCAGGCAAATCCACCGAGGATGGCCCAACCGCCGGCGAATGACCGCAGGAAGAAGGGTGTCCCGCAGTAGCAAAGCTCGGCGACCGCGCTGCATCAAATTCCCAGGTAAGCATGTGGTAAGCAGTAAGAGAGTCTGACAACAATCCTTGCGACCAGCGCCAAACTTCCCCTCTCGGAAACAGGCGCGAACCCGATTGACAACTAAGAGCCGCGGGCCTAGCCTATACACATAAAGTCGAGTGCCGTGTGATTTTCGACGCTGAGTTTCGACGAAATTGAAGTTTCTCCCCGCCTTAATATTGTTAGGAGTTGACTATGAAACCCGCACCCCCCTTTTCGAAGCCGATCCTTCTGCTAATCGTTTCTGCTTTTCTCTTCAGCCTGGGACCGCTGCAAACGTCCGCGCAAAAGCGCGGCACGGCTCCGCGTAAAGCCGAGAGTCGCGCCGCCGGCCTGGTCGACGAAGCCGACAAGATGGCCGAAGACAAGAAGTGGCCCGAAGCAATCGATGCTTACAAGCTGGCAATTCGTCTGGACCCGACATACGCGCCGGCCTACGGCGGACTCGGCGACGCGTACTTCAACGGCGGCAACTGGGACCAGGCACTGGTCGCTTACAAAGAGCAGGTGCGCCTGGCGCCCAACGACGCGCAAGCACAATACGATCTCGGCTATTTCTACAACGCCGCGGGCCGGCACGGTGAAGCGTTCGCGCCGCTGGTGAAAGCAACCAGTCTCGATCCAAATTTCGCCGAAGCCTTCTATGGTGTCGGCTACGCGTATCTGCGCGGATCGGACTTTGAAAAATCAATCAGCTTTCTGAAGAGCGCGATCCGGCTGAAGCCTGACTATGCGGACGCTTACTATGGCCTCGGCCAAGCGTACGCAAAGATGGGAAAGGCCGACCTGGCGAATGAGCAACTGAAAAAACTAAACACCGTCGATCCGAAACTCGCGCGCAAGCTGGAAAAGGAATTGCAGACCACAACTGCCGACACATCATCGATGCAGAGTCAGCCGGCATCGACGACAGCAACGGCGCGGGAGATTACGGTTCCGCAACCACAGCCAACCGTGGCGCCACAAACTCCGTCGCAAACAACTGATCCCGCATCGCGCCAGTTGCAGCAACTGCCGCCTGCGCAAACACAGTCGAGCCCAGCTTCGCAGGCCACGCAAGCGGCTCAAGTCAATGCCTTCCCCGTGAGCGCCAAGCGTTGGGCGTTGGTGATTGGCGTCGACAAATATCAGGACCCGCAAATCAGTCCGCTCAAAGGCTCAGATAATGACGCGCGCTTGATCGCGGATGCGCTGGTGCGTTATGCGGGCTTTCCGCGCGATCAGGTGATCCTGCTCTCGACCGATCAACCGACTGAGCGCCAACCTACGCGGGTGAACATTCTGCGGCGCTTGTCGAATCTCAGCACTGCGGTGCCAAAGGACGGCTTGCTGCTCGTCTCTTTCGCCGGTCACGGCATGGAAAGAGGCGGGCAGGCTTTTCTCCTGCCCAGTGACGCGCAAATCAGCGATCAGATTTCCTTCCTTGAGGAAACCGCCATCAGCATGAATCGCGTGAAAGAGCGAATCAAAGAAACGGGCGTGGGACAGGTGGTCCTGCTGCTTGACGCTTGCCGCAACGATCCCGGCGGCCGGGCTGACGCGATTAATCCTTTGACCAACGCGTATACGAACGCTTTCAATTTCGACGTGCGCAATCGCGAAGTGCAGGCGTTCGCCACGGTTTACGCCACCGGCATCGGCCAGCGCGCTTACGAGTACACGGAAAAGAAGCAGGGTTATTTCAGTTGGGCAGTGGTCGAAGGCTTGAAAGGCGGAGCCGCGAACGACAAAGGCGAGGTTACGCTTTCACAGTTGGTGAAATACGTCCAGGAAACCGTGCCTAAGCGACTCGCAATCGATCTCGGATCGACCAAGCAGCAGAGACCATTCGCGATGATCGAAGGTTATCGCGCGGACGAATTGGTGGTGGCAGTGACAAATTCAGCGACCAATACCGCGAGCACAAATACACCTGGCATGACGATGGTTGATCCCGCGGCGATCGAACTGAGTTTCTGGGACTCGATCAAGAACAGCAACAACCCCGACGACTTCAAGGCTTATCTGGACAAGTATCCTGACGGCCAGTTTGCCGCGCTGGCAAAATCGCGCGCGCAACCCAACAGGACCGCAGCACCAGCCGGCGACGCGAACTCCTCGGAAATGATTTACTGGAACGCGATCAAAGACAGTCGCAACCCCGCGGACCTGCGCGCCTATGTAACGAAGTTTCCTAATGGGCTTTTCGTTGAGCTGGCCAACAACCGCATCGCGGCGTTGGACGCCGAAGGGCGCGAAGCCGCGCGAGCACGCGAGGCCGCTGCCGCCGCAGAGCGTACTCGCAACACGCACCTGTTTGACGTTCAGGATGGATCGAGAACGCCCGGCACGCTGACCGTGGCCCCGGGGGCCGTCGCGTTCGAGCCCAGAAAACAGAAGGAAAATAGGAATGTGCTGGTGCAATGCTCAGAGATTCGACGAGTCGAGCAGGGTCAGTCAGCTTTTGCGCTGGGACATGTCAATCTATACCTGGCTCCGGTCAGCGGCAATAAGGAGCGTCAACTAACGTTCTACACGGTGAAGCCCGCGAGCGGCGGCTTCTTCACTCCGGTAAAGCCCGGCAGCGACATAACATCCGACGTACTCAACGCCATAATCGAGGCCTGCGGAATGAAGCGCATTAACAAGTGAACGGCGACTGATCTCTTCCCATCAACCTCGTAACCGTGACGCCCAAGGATCAATCCGACCCCGCTACGCCGGCTCCGTCCTCAGACGGCGACGCCTTGCCTAACGCGACTGCTGACGCATCAGCGCCGACGGTAGCTTTCGATTCAAGCACCGCCGCGATTGCGAACGAGACTTCCTCTCTGAATGAAACCTCGACAGTTCCGTTGCAGACGGTGATCGGGATTACCCTCGACAACCGCTACTTCATCGAGAAGGAATTGGGGCGCGGCGGCGTGGGCGCTGTTTACCTGGCCCGCGATCGCAAGCTTCATGACAAAGCCGTCGTGGTCAAAATCCTCTTGGAGAAGTCACTGCAAAACTCCTGGGTCGTACAGAAATTTCAGCAGGAGAAAGAGGCATTGGCGCGGGTCGATCATCCCGGAGTCGTCGGCATCCTGGACACGGGCGAACTGCCCGACGGCAAGCCTTATCTGGTGATGCAATTCATCGACGGCGTTACGCTGCGTTCGGAAATCAGATCCGAAGGCATTCCGCTGGATCGCGCGGCGGAGCTAATCAAACAAACCGGAAGAGCCATGAGCGCCGCGCACGACAAAGGTGTCCTTCATCGCGATCTAAAACCCGAAAACATCATGCTGCAACGCCTCGGCGGCGGCGAAGAGCAGGTCAAGATCATTGATTTCGGAATCGCCAAGCTGAAAGATTCGATCGTCGCGCCGAGCACGGTAACCGGCGCCACCGCGGGAACGGTTTCCTACATGGCGCCCGAACAGTTGAGCGGGCGCGCCGTGTCCGCGGCGACGGACATCTATGCGCTGGGCGCCATCGCCCATGAAATTGTCACTGGGCGTAAGCCTTTCAATCCCGAAACTGGATTTGAATTGCTCGAAATGCAGCGTGGCGGCCCGCGCGTGAACCCTTGCGACCTGCGACCAAGTCTTTCAGACGAGGCCAGCCAAATAATTCTCCGCGCTCTGAGATTCGATCCAAAGGAGCGATTTCAAAGTGCCCGCGAATTGGGTGACGCGCTATCCCGCACGCTCGCTCAGGAAACCACGCTGGATCAAAAGCCAGTCGAACGCCCGCAAGTTCCGGCGACGCAACTCGCGACCGATGCGAATGCGCCAGCGAAACAGACTGGAGACTTGTCGTCAAAAACCATCGCCGTCGGATATCAACCCGCTCAGGTTCAGACGCTGGATGGTTCCGTGTATCCAGCCGGGCTGGTGGATGAATCGCCTGCGGGACGACCGTGGTTGAAAGTCGGCGTGGCTTTGGTTCTGATCACCCTGATCGTGGGCGGCGCGTCGATTCTGATTTGGAAACGAAACGCGCTGTTCGGCAAAAAGGAAGTCCCCGCGTCGTCACCAGAGCGTTCGCTGAACTACTCGCTGACCGTCCAGAAGATGCGCAACGGAAAGCCATTTGAAGGCACGTTCGAAACTTCCGGTCAGGAGATTTTCGAAAACGGTTGGAAGTTTCGCATGAACCTTTCCAGCCCACAGGCGGGGTTTCTGTATCTGCTGAACGAAGGCCCAGCCGCAGGCGGAGAGACTACCTACAACGTGCTGTTCCCGGAAGCGAAAACCAACAATGGCTCGCCACAAGTCAACGTCGATCAGAAGTTGCAAACCGCGTGGATGCAATTTGACGAGCATCAGGGTACGGAGAAATTCTGGCTGGTGTGGTCCGCATCGCCGGTCAAGGAACTGGAAGCAGTCATCGACGTCGTCAACGATCAGGACAAGGGCGAGATCAAGAACTCGGCCAAGGCCCGCGCGGTCCGCAACTTTCTCGACCAGCATTCATCCCCAAAGCCCGAGGTCGCGAAAGACTCAGCGAAGAATCAAACAACCGTGAAAGCCAAAGGCGAAGTGCTGGTAAACTACATCGAGTTGGCGCATCACTGAAGCCGGGAGCGCAGGCATCTTGCCTGCAGTGAGCGCGCAGCGCGAAGATGTGCTTCGCATTGAATGCGTAATCTTGGATTGAGCAAGCCGCGTTCACGCGGCTTGGCCGAAGGGTTGCGGGCTTTGCTTGCTGAGGCTTTAGCCGATTTGAAGCTAAAGCGATTGACCCAAGCGCGCTGAAGCGAGCTAATGAATTTGTATTCACGCGTGAACCCGGCACTAGAAGCGCCGGTCTAGTAACCCAAAGGGTAAGCCGCGTGAACGCGGCTACTAAGATGGCGCGGCAGAGCCACTTCGTTGAGATACTGGCAACAATCCAACTCCGGACAAGGTTAAGAATGATGACGAAACCATCAACGCAGAAACGACTCACCAGTAGAGTGGTCGCAGCGCTGACATCAACACTCGCCGTCGCCGCCCTGCTGATCGCGTTGCCAAGCCAAGACTCGCACGCGCAGCAAGATCGCCAGTTACAGCAAACCGGCTCGACGAATGCGAACGGCGCGAAGCGCCTCGCTCTGGTGATCGGCAATGGCGCTTACACCAAGGCGCCGCCATTAAAGAATCCGCCCAACGATGCGCGCGACATGGCCGCGACGCTTAGGACGCTGGGCTTTGATGTGACCAGCGGCATCAACACCAATCAGCGCGACATGAAACGTTTGATCCGCGAGTTTGGACAGAAGTTGAAAACGGGCGGCGGCTCTGGACTCTTTTACTACGCGGGCCATGGTGTGCAGTCGAGTGGAAGAAACTATTTGATTCCGGTTGAGGCCGACATTCAGAGCGAAGCCGACGTGGAAGATTCAAGTGTCGATGTCAGCCTTGTGCTGAAGTACAGATGAAGCCCAGAACGGGTTGAACGTAGTGATTCTCGATGCCTGCCGCAACAACCCCTTCGCGCGTAGCTTTCGCTCAGCCAGCGGAGGCCTGGCACAGGTGGATGCGCCGACCGGGACATTGATTGCTTATGCGACGGCGCCTGGTCGTGTCGCCTCTGATGGTACTGGACAAAACGGTCTTTACACTTCTGAGCTGTTAAAGCAGATGCGCGTACCGGGTCTAAGCGCGACTGAGATGTTTATGCGCGTGCGCGCGGAAGTAATGAAGCAGACGGGCAGCAAGCAAGTGCCGTGGGAAGCGTCGTCTCTGGTGGGCTCATTCTATTTCGCCGCGGCGCCGAAGAATACCGTGGAAACACAAACGAATGCCTCTGGCAACGAAACAAAAATTGATCCAGTGGCCGTTGAGCGCGAGTACTGGGAGACGGTTCGCAGCAGCAACGATCCACAGGACTACAAAGATTACCTCGAAACTTATCCCAACGGCGCCTACGCGGGCGTCGCGCGCGCGAAGATCAGGCAGTTTGATGCGGCAAAGAACACCCAGCCCTCCAACTCTCAACCGACTAATACACAGCCGAGGGCGGCGAACACCAGCACGTCGCGACCGAGAAGTTTCAAGAGCCAGCAAGGAATCGAAATGGTCTACGTCCCTCCGGGGCGATTCATGATGGGTTCGAATAGTTCTGACCGCGAACAGCCGGTGCATGAAGTGACGATCAACCAGGGGTTCTACATGGGCAAGTACGAAGTGACGCAGGCGCAATGGCGGGCGGTGATGGGCAACAATCCATCGAACTTCAAGGGTGACAATCTACCCGTTGAAACGGTCTCATGGGACGACGCCATCGCGTTCATCGCACGGCTCAACGCGCAGAATGATGGGTATGGCTACCGGCTGCCAACTGAAGCTGAATGGGAGTATGCGTGTCGTGCCGGAACAACTGGAGACTATGCCGGCGATCTGGATGCGATGGCGTGGTACGGCAACAACTCGGGGGCGGGGGCGGTTGGATGCGGCTGAGATACAGCGGACGGACTCTGCGAACTACCAGAAGCGAATAAAGGAGAACGGTGGTCAAACGCATGCCGTCGGCAACAAGTCACCAAATTCCTTTGGCCTATTCGATATGCACGGGAATGTTTGGGAGTGGTGCCAGGACTGGTACCATCCGAACTACGAGGGAGCGCCGACTGACGGCAGCGCGTGGCTGAGTGGTGGGGAACAGAAGTACCGGGTGTTGCGCGCCGGGTCGTGGCAAGACGATGCCGCCCTCTTGCGGTCGGCGTATCGCTACGGGATTACGCCGAGCTTCGGCCTCAACAGCGGCCTCGGCCTTAGGGTTGTCGCGGTTGCGCGTACTCAGTAGCCTGTTGGGCTTTGGCCGGTGCGGCGGAGTCCTTTTATGATTATGCTTCCGCCCAGTCGCCGAATGTGTGAACCGGAATTCAGTTCGAGTGAGTTTAGAAAACGAAAGCGAACTCGGCAATGCAGACGCGATTAAATCGAACAATAGCCGCGGCGTCGCTATTAACGCTCGCCGCCGCGATCCTGCTCGTCTGGTCACCGGGCATGGGCTCGTTCGCGCAAGAGCCCAATCGCCAGTTACAGCAAACCGGTTCACCGAACCAGAGTGCGAGTAAGCGAATCGCTCTGGTGATCGGCAATGGCGCTTACACCAAAGCGCCGCCGCTCCGGAATCCGCCAAACGATGCGCGCGACATGGCCGCGACGCTGAGGACGTTGGGCTTTGACGTGACCAGCGGGATAAACACGAATCAGCGCGACATGAAGCGCTTGATTCGCGAGTTTGGACAGAAGCTGAAAAATGGCGGATCGGGTTTGTTCTACTACGCCGGGCATGGCGTGCAATCAAAGGGTCGCAACTATCTGGTTCCCGTGGACGCCGACATTCAGAGCGAAGCTGAAGTAGAAGACTCAGGCGTGGACGCCAGCCTGGTGCTGAACTTTATGGACGATGCGCAGAATGGTCTGAACATCGTGATTCTCGACGCGTGTCGCAACAATCCATTCGCGCGGAGCTTTCGTTCGGCCACGGACGGACTGGCGCAGGTTGATGCGCCAACCGGGACATTGATCGCTTATGCGACGGCGCCGGGACGCGTGGCCTCAGATGGCACCGGCCAAAACGGTCTTTACACTTCTGAGTTGTTAAAGCAGATGCGCGTGCCGGGATTAAGCGCGACTGAGATGTTCATGCGTGTGCGCGCGGAAGTGATGAAGCAAACCGGAAACAAACAGGTGCCGTGGGAAGCATCGTCACTCGTCGGTTCATTTTATTTCAGTGGCTCGAAGAACGATGGGTCGCTGGCTACCCTGCCGGCGAATGAAGTGAGAGTCGATCCTATAGCGTTTGAGTTAAGCTACTGGGAAACGATAAAGAACAGCACTTATGCTGACGACTTCGAGGCTTATCTGGAAAAATATCCGAACGGGCAGTTTGCGTCCCTTGCGAAAAACAGAATTGCCAGTCTTGATGCTCCCGCCAAACCGGTCGAATCAAAACCACCGCCAACCGATAGCAGCGCAACTGAACTTGCCTTCTGGGACTCGGTCAAGAACAGCAACCGGGTCGAGGATTTTCAAGCCTATCTTAAGAGGTATCCCAACGGGGCCTTCACGGAACTCGCGAACAATCGAATGGCCGCGATGAAAACGGCCGCGCGCGAAAACGAAACGGCTGAAGCCGCAAAGAAGAACTCACTTGAGGGAACGACATGGAAGGGTGATTCATCCGGTGGTGATAAGCACTACGAATTTCAATTTCTGCCAAATGGCGAAGTCGTTTGGCATATAAAATGGAGCCGCCTTAACGATCCCACCTACAAAGGAACGTTTAGCCAAACTGGAGACACAATCTCCATGGACTTCCCTGGAGTTCACAATGGTACCTCTCCGGTGGCGGCTAAGATTAGTGGCGACAAGATTACTGGTAGCTTTAACTTCGGGAGCGCAACTGTCCGATGGGACAACGGAATGTACAAGTTCACGATAGAAAAGCAGATTACTGAAGCCATCAAACAGAACTCGCTTGAAGGAACGACCTGGAAGGGCGATTCGGCGGGTGGTGACAAACACTACAAATTTCAATTCTTATCAAATGGCGTGGTACTTTTCACTTCAAGTTATTGGACCGGGGGCGACGAAGCAATTAAAGGCACGTGGAGACAAACTGGAAATAGAATCGACATGACCTTCGAGCAGTTATATCCGCGAGAAACGGAGGCTACGATTAGTGGGGACAGGCTCACGGGCAGTATGCGCCAATATAGGTTCACGTTGGAAAAGGTTCCGTAAGCTCTTCCTCGTTTCGCGGCTTGGCCGCCCGATGTGCGGAAAGGCTTCGCCTTTCCGGCCCGAGGCCCTTTTAGGTTTTCTTTGAGGCTACGCCTCAAAAGTTTTCGGGGCATAGCCCCTGAGCAACAAGTTGAAAGCTAACCGGAAAGTCATAGACTTTCCGCACATCGGATGGCAAAGCCATTACGACTGAAGCCCGGCGTGACGTTATGAACGCAATGAACAAGATTTTCAAATTGCTGATACCTGTGGTTGTTTTTCTGTCTGCCAATGGCGCTGCGGCGCAAAAGCAGGATGGCGCTCAAGACGAGAATTCTCGTCAGATCACTCTCGATCGCTTCAACAAGGCGCGACCGGCTGAGACGACCACCAAGCCGAGCGCTCGCGATCAGCGCCGTGCGGCGCTGCGAGCGGCGATCTATCGGCGCACCGGACCTTTGCGGGGACGCGTTTCCGCCCGTATCCAATTTGAAGAAGTTGGCGTTACCGTCTGGCGTCTGCGCCCGTCACAGTCGTCAGACACCGGCGGCCGCGTTTTGGTGCAGGAAGGTCTGAAGCAATCCGAATGGACGCCGGAAAGAATTGAAGCGGACACGCAGCTGAAGATCGGCGATCGCGTGCGCTTGAGTGTCGAGTCGCCGCGAACGGGTTTTCTCTACATCATCGATCGCGAGCAATACGCCGATGGTTCGCTCGGCGAACCGATGCTGATTTTCCCCACCCTGCGCACGCGCGGCGGTGACAATCGCGTCGAGCCGGGAAGACTGATCGACATTCCGGCGCAGGAAGATCAATACAGCTACTTCACCGCCCAACCCGCCAACGATCGCCGAGATCAAGTTGCGGAAGTGCTAACCATCATCCTGGTGCCGCAACCTTTGCCGCTGCAAATCGGCGCGCAGCCGCTGAAGATGGCTGACAGTCAAATCGCCGGCTGGGACAAACTGTGGGGCGGAGCCGCTGAGCGGCTTGAATTAGTCGGCGGCGCGGGGCGGATCTGGACGATGGAAGAAAAAGCGGCCGGCGCAGCAATGGGTCGCCAACTTACGCAAGCAGGTCCGCCACCACAGACCGTCTATCGCGTCGCCCGCAAAGCCGGCGCACCTTTGCTGGTCACCGTGCCGCTGCGTTACGGGAGATGAACAGTCCGTGCAGCGGACGATTGAAAATAGCCCGGCAATTCATTGCTGGGTAACGCGAAGAGAAATGAACTGAGCCCGTGGAACGGGCGCCTGAATTATGAATGACGAATTCCGCATGGCTCGGCCGTCCGTTTCACGGACTGCGAATTCATAATCGTTCTTTGCCCCACCGATGAATCGGTGGGCCATTGCCGTCCGTCCGCTCTGCGGACTCAACCCCCTGACCGTTCGCCGTTACCCCTTTGCCTTGCTCTGTGCTTACTTAGACCGTTTCGCTATGATACGCGTCAAAATAACGGAGTCACTGGATGACCGGCCGGAACATTCCCCGAGCGCTAACATTCTTTCTGCTTATCTTCGGCGTTGGCCTTTCGGCGCGCGCGCAGGAAGTCTCGGGGCTGCAAGGCAATGTGGTTGACGAACAAGGTGCGCTGATTGTCGGTTCATTAGTTTCCCTGGACGACGGCCAGGGGCACAAGTACCGCACGCTCACCGACAAACAAGGCCACTACAAATTTCTCTCAGTACTTCCGGGCACGTACAAGCTTGAGGCGTCTTCATCCGGCTTTGACGAGTTCATCGATCGGGTAGAACTGTCGTCCGCTCGCACAAAGACGCTGGACATCACTTTAAAGATCACACTCCGCGAGCAACTTGAAGTGCGCGTGGCGCGCGATAATCTGACAGTCACCACTCTTAGTGGCGCAAAGCTCGCTGCGCTGCCGCAGGACCCGCGCCAATTGATGCGTCGCCTGCAACGAATAGCAAAGGCCAGCGGCATGGCGGAAGACCTGGCCGTTTACGTGGACGGGTTTCGTGAAGCCGGCCGGCTGCCGCCAAAGGAAGACATCGAAAGTATCTCGATCAACTCGGACCCGTTTGCCGCGGAATTCTCTGAGGCTGGGAAGGCGCGGGTCGAGATTGCCACCAAGCCCGCGACCGAGGCGTTCCACGGCGAGCTGAATTTCAATTACAACAGTCAATGGCTAAACGCGCGCGACGCGTTCGCACTCACGCGCGCGCCGGTCCAGCTAAGAAATTATGGCGCGGTCATCAGCGGGCCAATCAAACGACATCGCTGGGGATACTTTCTGGATCTAAGCCGTAACGAAGCCGACGAGAACGCAGTTGTTGACACGACAATTCTCAACCCGGCGACGCTCGCTGCTCAACCGTTCAATACTTCGGTGGTGACGCCTCTGCGCGATACTGACCTTTCGTTCCGCACGAGCTACCTGATCAGTAAGAAGCATCAACTCGATTTCAAGTACAGCTATTCCAACTCAGCAAAGCACAACCAGGGATTGGAAAGCGGTTTCGATTTGCCGGAGCGCGCCGCAACCACGAAAACCCGCGATGATGTGATCAGGCTTTCGCTCAGTTCCTTCTTCAACGATCGCTGGTTGAATGAAGTACGGCTTGAGTTAAGTCGCGGCCGAAATGCGTCCGCTGCTCTAAACTCCGCGCCCGCAGTCTTGGTTTTTGATTCGTTCAATGCCGGCGGCAATCAGGAACTGCTGGGCGCAAACACGCTGAGGCAGAATCTGAAGGTCGCCGACAATGCGACCCACATGGCCGGCCGACACGTCTGGAAGGCGGGCCTGTTGGCCGAAGCTCAGCGCCTCACGGACATCGATCGCTCCAACTTTGGTGGCACGTTCATTTTCGGAACAGACTTTGAGCGAAACAATCGAGGCCTGCCGGCGGCCGGTCCGATTTTGATTACGCCGCTCGAAAGTTATCGACGCACGCTGCAAGGACTGCCGGGTTATCGTCCTCTGCAATTCAGCATCAACAATGGTGATCCGTTCGTCGGCCTGACCCAATGGGAAGCAGGTTTGTTTGCGCAGGATGATTGGCGGCCAAATCCGCGCCTAACCGTCTCGTACGGAATGCGCTCTGAGTTTCAAACGCACCTGCAGGACAAGTTGAATCTGGCGCCCCGTCTGGCAGCCGCCGCGCGCCCTTTCAAGAATAGTGAGAGTACATTGCGTGTCGGCGCAGGACTTTTTTATTCGAGACTCGATCCAGACATCACGGTAGCTGCCGAGCGCTTCAACGGTGTCCGCGAGGAAGAACTTGTCGTGCAACGTCCGGCGTTCTTTCCCACGATTCCGCCGGTGATAAACCGAGCCACGGCGCTGACCACGTCGCAGCCCAAATCTTCGCAGATGAACGCTCCTTATCTCTTCCTGACCACCGCAAGCTACCAGCAGGCGTTGCCGGGACGACTCTCTGCGACGTTTAGTTATAGCTGGGCGAATGGCGTGCACCTGCTGCGCACTCGCAACATCAACGCGCCGCTGCCGGACAATCCAAACCTACGGCCGCAGCCGGCGCTCGGACCGATTCTGCAATACGAATCCAGCGGACGATCGAAGCGACACGAATTCGGCGTAAGCGTGCAGGGAGACTTCAGCGAAAAGTTCTCCTTTAATGCGAGTTACCGTTTGGCTTTTGCACGCAGCGACACGGACGCGGCCAACTCAGCGCCGGCGAACTCGTACGATCTCTCGACGGAATTTGGAAGGACCCAAACGGATCAGCGACACCGATTTTACTTCGAGGCCTATGCAGAACTTCCCTGGCACGTCCGCCTGAGCCCAAGCATCAATGTCGCGTCCGGCGCTCCTTTCAATATCACGACCGGGAGCGACGATAATTCTGACACGCTGTTTACGGATCGCCCGGCGTTTGCGAACCCAAGCGATCCGGGAGCGGTCGTCACACCCTTTGGCATTTTCAATCCCCACCCGGTGGCTGGCGATAGGATTATTCCGAGAAACCTTGGCCGCGGTCCTGGCGAAGTAAGCATGGATTTGAATCTTTCAAAAACTTTTGCCTTCGGCGGCTCGTCAAACAGTACGGATGAACAAAGAAACGGCGCGGCGGCGGCTCGGGGAGAGAAGCGGCATTTGCTGCGAGAACGGAATTACAGCCTTACGGTGAGTGTGGATGTTTACAACCTGCTCAACCATGCGAACTTCGGAGAGTTTGTCGGCGTCATAACTTCGCCGCTTTTTGGACGCGCCAACAGTGCCGAAAGGCCGCGACGAATCAACCTCGAAGTGAGATTCAGTTTCTGAAAAGGTTCGGGGCTCAAGGGACAGTTCGATGAAAGCATTTTGGAAGACCGGGCGATCGATGACGGTCTGGATTTCCGCGATCATAATCTTCGGCGTCATAGCTCTATCTAATGACGACTTTTCGACCGGGAGCCATGCGCATCCGCGGGCATTCGTGACCCAGCAGACCGTAGCCTCATGCGGCACGCCGTCCTTCGCTCCAGTTACCACCCTGAATACCGGAACGCTGCCGGTCGGACTGGTGGCGGGTAATTTCAACGCGGATACCAAAATCGATCTGGTGGTGGCGAATTTCAACTCAAATAGTTTGTCGATCTTTCTCAACAATGGGTCGGGTGGTTTCGGCGTGCCAGGAAATCATCTTGCCGGGCCCTTCCCAAGCGCTCTGGCGGCGGCTGACTTCAACGGAGATGGTCGTCTTGATCTCGCTATGACCGATGCCGCATCCGATGACGTTAAAGTCATCTTTGGTAACGGTACTGGAAATTTTAGCCCTCTCCCTTTTAACGGTATTCCTGTGGGAGCAAACCCGAGCGCGATAGTCGCCAGCGATTTCAACGGCGACGGCAAAGTTGACCTGGCCGTTGCCAACGCCGATACCAACAACGTCTCGATACTCCTGGGAAACGGAACGGGGAGCTTTTCCGCGATGCCCAACATTAGCGTCGGAGGTTCGCCGGTAGCGTTGGCGGCTGGTGATTTCAACGGCGATGGGAAAACGGACCTCGCAGTGGCGGATCTGGTTGACGACACCCTCTCGATTCTTCTCGGTAACGGCAGCGGCGGCTTTGTGAATTCTGCGACGCTGACGACCGGGTCAGATCCAATTTCGGTCGTGGCTGGCGACTTTAACGGCGACAGTAAGAATGATATCGCCGTCGCCGACACTAGCTCGGATGATATAGCGGTATTTATCGGTGACGGGACAGGCGGTTTCGCGGCAGCAACTTTCTATGGCGCGGGCGACGGCCCGCAAGCCATCGCCAAAAGCGATTTCAATGGCGACGGCAAGCTGGATTTGGCCGTCACAAACGGACTGTCGAATGACGTGTCGATTCTCTTCAACAATGGAGCCGGCGGGTTTCAATCGGCGGTCAACTTTCCCGCCAATCTGAGCCCCGTCGCCCTTGTAGTCGCGGACCTGGATGGCGATGGCTTCCTTGATCTGGCGGTCGCGAATTCCGACTCCGACGACGTCACAATCCTTCACAACACGTGCGGCACCGCGCTCCCAACCGTTCAATTCAGTTCCGCCTCTTACACGGTCAACGAAGGCTCTCCGCGAGTGGATATCACTCTGACTCGCAGTGGCGACGCGACCAGCGGCGCTTCGGTCAAATATGCCACGAACGATTCCGCGGGACTGACGAACTGCAACGTCTTTAACGGCATCGCCTCGCCGCGCTGCGATTACGAGAACACCCAAGGCACCATGAACTTCGCCGCAGGTGAAACATCAAAGCCTTTCTCGATCGCGATCGTCGACGATTCGTACGCCGAAGGTAACGAAACCTTCACTATCGGTCTCAATAGCCCAGGCGGCGCTGCGCTGGGAACGCAATCGACCGCCACTGTCACAATCACCGACAATGACAGCACTAACGGCGCCAACCCGATCGACAACACCAACTTCTTTGTGCGCCAGCAGTACATAGACTTTCTCGGCCGCGAACCCGACCCGCCGGGCCTGGCCGGCTGGACCAGCACCATTAACAACTGCTCAGGCGACACGACTCAATGCGATCGCATACACGTCTCGCAACTCTTCTTTCAGTCGGCAGAGTTTCAGGACCGCGGTTACTTTGTCTATCGATTTTATCCGGTCGCGTTTGGTCGCAAGCCTGACTATGCTGAGTTTGTGCCTGACCTGGCCAGCGTCAGCGGCTTTCTGGATGCGAACCAGTTGGAAGCCGCGAAGGTCGCATTTATCGCGGACTTCATGAAGCGTTCAGCATTCACCAGCACGTACGACGCACTTACGAACCAGCAATACGTTGACGCTTTGCTCAACACGGCGGCAGTGGCTCTATCCAGCCGTCAATCAATGATTGATGGCCTGGACAACTCGACTTTGACGCGGGCTCAAGTGCTGCGGCAGATCGTGGAAAGCACGGAAGTCTCGACGAAGTACAATCATCAGGCTTATGCCGTGATGGAATACTTTGGGTATCTCAGGCGCCAGCCAGACTCGTTCTATTTGCAATGGATTGCCGACTTGGATTTGAACAACAACCCACGCGGCATGGTCACGGGCTTTGTTACTTCACAGGAATACCGCAACAGGTTTGGGCCGTGAGACCGGCAGGTCAACTCTAATTGAGTCAGGCGATCAAAGAAATGCGCTGCCGGCGGTAACCCTGTCGGCAGCGCGATCAGAACCACAAAGGAGAGACTAAACTCTCAAGTTCCTGAGCAACTCAGTGCTTACGCGGCACGGCAACCTCTGAGACACTGACGGTGGGCTTTCTGTGCTCTTACTTCGCACTTTCGCCTCTCGGCTCTCGGGGTAACAGCCCGGCACTCGTGCATAGCTTTTCGAAAGACGTCATTGCAACCTTTCTTGCAGGTTGACTGCGCGGACGCGGTTGATACGCCGCCCAACGTGGCCACGGCAAACACAACCACCAGAACGATACGCATTAAAGGGGATTTCATTCGGGTTTCTCCTCCTTTCCACAAAGACTGACAAGCCTTATAGACAGTTTGACGCTTCATCGCAACTCTTGGACGGGTTTTTTGTGCGAATCGGCGTAAGTTTTTCCCGGGACCCTGCCGCTGACGGGCGTCACTTCCACTCGCCCACGAGCACAAACGGCGCCCAGTAGAAAGGCGCGCTGTACTTCTTGCCACTAATCATTGCCAGTTGCGCGTCGCGCAAAGCAGCCGCGGGTTGGGCGCTGGGTGTAGGGTTTAGTAAACGCCTGTAAAAATCAGTCATCAGATCAGCAGTCGACTTGTCGGCCACTGACCAAAGTGTCACGCCGACGGTGGGCGCGCCCGCGTACATGAACGCGCGCGTCAAACCGATCACGCCTTCGCCACGCTTCTCTTTGCCCAGTCCGGTTTCGCAAGCCGAAAGCATCACCAGCGACCCGCCAAATTTCAAGTTGAAGATTTCATCGGTACGCAGAAAACCGTCGCCCGTTTTGTTGCCCACCAAAGACAGAACTATGCCGGTGAACTGCGGGCGTTCGGCATCGAGCAATCCGTGCGTGGCGATATGCACGACGCGATAATTGCTCACGTCGCGCCCGCGCACGTTGTCTTCGCTGGCCGTCAAATCGGTCCATACGTCGGGCTGGCCGCCGCCGGCGCTGGCGATCTTGGCAATCTCCTGCGCTTCGACGCGCGTGCCGGCTAGTCGCGCGAGCTGCAACCCGCCAGAAGATGCAGGCAGGATGCCTGCGCTCCCAGCCACGTCGTTCACGGCACTAGCCAAACCTAAGCCGAGGCCGCGCGCTTCACCGAAAGTCTGCGCCGCCATGCCGCCCAAACGAGGATCGTCGGCGCGGAAAATCGGATCGGCAATCAGCAGGAGCCGCTTGCTGGAAGCCGCACCCTCCCTGACGGTCGGGTCTCCGCCTCGAATCGCCGCGACGACCGAAGCCGACGGAGCATAAACGACTTCGTTTGTCTTGATGAGATAATCGAGCGTGGCGTAGTCCTCACCTGTGGTCGTCTTGACCAGCGCTTGAAACGGAACGTAATTCAACGCGCCATCGGCAACTACCAGCAGGCGCTTCTCGCCGATCAAGCTGGCCGCCGGTTCGACGACCGTTTTGTAAAGCGCATTCGCGGCAGCCACAAATGCGGCGAGATTTTCTGAAGGCCCTTGCACGATCCCGAGGCCGCGCTGCTGATCTTCGGCAACATCGATCCCGACGATGCGGCGCTGAAGTTTCGGCGGAATCAGTTGCGCACGAAAATCCGTCGCCAGCTTATCGACATCGGCCCGCCGGGGCAGTTTGAAAAGCGAGACGCCGCTCTGCGCGACGGCAAACATGTAAGAACGATCGCTGCCGAGGCAGTATTCAAGCAGCACCGTGTTGTCGTCCAAAACTTTCTGTTGCACTTCGGAAAGCGACAAGGGCTGGGACGCAGTCAATGTGGCATAGCGTGGACTGGCAGTGCGAATCTGATTCTCGATATCGTCAAATTCAATCTGAAGCTTGTCGAGGCCGGATTCCAGGTCCGCGGGCTTTCGTTTCTGATCGGCCGCGAGGCTGATGCCGGTGAGTTGATCAGCAATCTGCTGCTGAGCCTCAAGGTTGTCCTGTTTCCGCTTCAGCAAATCCGGCGGCACGCCTTCGGTGATTTGTGCGTTCACTTCGCCCAGCATGTCTAGCAAAGATCGCGCGCGACCTTCTTCCGAAATTCTGAAAGCTTCGGCCGCGTAGTCGAGCGCCTTTCCGGCGAGAGGCGTTGCAGATGAGCCCTCCCTCACGGTCGGGCTACTGCCCCGTCCGTCCGCCATCAGCGCCATCTCGGCAAACTCGCTGGCGGCTTCGTCATAGACATCTTTCGTCGTCGCCAGAAACGTCGTGCGCGATTCATCAGCGCGCAAACTGCCGGCGCGTATCGTTTCGATTTGTTTGATGGCCGAGCGATATGCAGTGAGCGAATCTTCGCGCAGCTTTGCAGCCTTGTCTGGCTTTTCCTGTTCAGCCTGCAACCAAAGGCTGCGGCCCTGACCGCGAAATGCTGGCCACATCAAATCGAGCCGCTTATCTTCTTGCGCTGTCTTGCTAGCTTCGCTAAAAAGCTTGGCCGCATCCGAATATTTTCCCAGACGCAGCGTCACGTCTCCGAGACTGGTGCGCGCCACCGTGCGAAAGCGCCGCGTCTGTCCCAGCTTGGCGACAACCGGCAGAGCGCCGCTGCCGGATTCCAGCGCGTTCTGAAAATGTTTGCGCGCGGAGTCGAGATCGTTGTTGGCGAAGGCGATGCGGCCCATGCCCAGCTCGTAAGTCATGTAGACGATCGCCACGCGATATTCGTCGAATTCTTTTTTTGTTTCCAGCAAGCCGATCGCGGTGTCGGTGGGCACGCCGACATTCACTCTGCCGCTTTGAATGCCGCCGATGATTCCACCAAGGCCGCCCAGGCGGCGCGTTGCTTTTGCGGCCGCGCTCTCCGGCTTTTTCACATTCATCATTGCGTAAGCAGTGCTCGCCTCAGACATGCGGCCCAAACGGTAATTCGTCTCACCAATTTTCGCGAGCATCAAGTTCGAATTGAAGCCGTTGGCCGCCGCGCCGCCGACGGTCTGGGTCGCCGCCGAAGTGGTCGAACCGGCGCGACTGGCTACGGTATTCGCGGCGGATTGATCCGTTTGATCCTTACTGCTGGCCGCCACAAACGCTTCGTAAGATTTCTGATAGTGATCGAGCGCGACTTTGTATTGACCTTGGATCAGGTACAAATCGCCGAGCGCGTCCTGCGTTGCGGCCACACCTCGGCGGCTGTTTGATTGCGTGAACACATTTAGCGCGTTTTCCAAATAGCCAAGCGCCTGGTCGGCATGACCCTGTTTCAGCAGTGAACGGCCGCGAGCGAGCGCGGAGTTTGGATCAGTTTGTGGTTCGATGAATGAATATGTTGAACGGTGGAAGTTATGAGCGCCCACCGAGAACGGAAAAAATGAACCGAGAACAGCGATGAGAGCAAAGAGTGCCGTGGGCACGAAATATTTATGGAACCGAATGGCTTTCATTTTAACTCCCCGCGAAGCCTGTTTAGAGGCGGCACTTGTGCCGCCAATCCGCCGCACAAGTGCGGCTTCTAAACAGCTCAATGTGCCGGCAGAGTCGCAACTACTTATGAATCAGATCCAGCACCGTGACCAACAAAGGCGCTTTGGTTGATGCGTTCATCCGAATCACCGAAGGCAACGGCGCGCTTTGATCCAGTCCCAGCCCGCGCGTCGTTGCAACTTTTTCCGTATCGGATTGCGGCTGGCCAAAGGCCTTGGCCGTAATCGCCTTCACCTCGGCTTTGGTGGCGTCAGACACCTGCCCCCAGACGTCCAACGGCGGATGCCAGGGACATTTGTCCTTTTGCGTTGCGCAAAATCCAACCAGTTCGTCTCCGGTGGGCACGCCGTTCAGCGGCTCGCGCGTAACCACGACGTAAAGATGTTCATTTCCACCGTTGCCATAGAAGGTAAACCAGCGCAAGCGCTCATCAGTCTCTTCGCTGGATGGAATCTCAATCGGCACGTGCGCTTCGATTGAGTTGTCGCCACCGTCGAGCCGCGAGTCTGGATAGATCATTTCCGGCGCGCCATCGTTTTCCGTGTGAAAGACGTACAGGTAGCCGTCGATGTTTGGCTCCAGAGAGATCCGCACCCGATCGCCATTGTGAAATTCGTGAGCGGGTTCGACGCGCGTGCCTCGTCCGTCGGCGGCGCGCATAAATAGCGTATAGCCGAGTCCAATCGCCGGCAGTGAGTTCTTCGCGCTGTTCTTGTTGGGCGAAGTCTTAGTGTTAGTTACGGCAGTGCTCGCGTTCGCGTCCTTTGACGCGTTGGACGAGGTGTTATTTGAATTGCCGTTTGTGTGTCGCGGCCGGTGGCGCCGCGATGGCGCATTGCTATTTGTAGTCTTGGGACGCGAACTTAGGAACGCGCCGCGCACATCATCGTCGCCGGGCTGTTGCGCGAAGACAATCAGCACGGCAGAAATCATCGCAGCAAAGGCAAGCAACCCAACCAAACTCTTCGATCTCATTTTCAAACCTCCGAAACACTTTTCAGAACCCCGACGCGCCGGGGTAGCGACCGGATCGTGGCGGCAACCTGATTGTACGATCCCGTCGCTACCGCTCCGGGTTCTGACACGAACGCCCGACTAAAGTCGGTACTCTAACGCCGCTATTCAAACGAACCACTAACCCTGAAACCTACTTGTGTTCGATCCGCACCTGGAATATGACGGGCGCGCCCTCGGCGTTTTGCGGCACTTTCACTGAAACAAAGGGTGTCGCGCCGGTTTTGATGACTTCCGTCCCCACCGCGTTCGCTTTGTATTGGGCGCGAAAATCATCCCACTGCTTTTGTTCGTCAGCATTCAATTGATGTTCCGAAGGACCCGCGAGAAATGCCGGAGTAGTAATCGCGTTCGCGGAAAAGATAATCGTGAATTCGTCCGTGCCCGGCGTCTTGTCGAGCGTGATGAAGTTAGCGCGGTTGCCGCGGTCCGCAGGAAAGGCGAAGTCCAGTCCGCTGCGAGCCTCGTTGGTTTTCAAACCTGATTCTTCACTCGGCTCTGCAGTCAGAAACGTCGTCGGTACATTCTCTGCTCCCGGACCGATGATATAGACATAGCCGCTCTCGCTCGGATTGAAATGAAACTTGAACTGCTGGCCCGATTGCATCGTCACCGAATCACCCGCACGCACGGAATCGGCCTTGTCTGTCGTGTCGACCTCCAGCCAGTAGCGCGTGACTTCGTGGCCACCGGCTGCGACATCCGTCGCGTTATTACCGGAACCCGAACTGTTGCTGTTTCCGGCGTTCGTGTTCGCGGTTGAGCCGCTCATGAAACGCATCAACGCAAAACCGCCGACGCCGACGATGAGCAACAGCGCGACCACGCCGATGCCAACAAAAAGCAGCGGCGAGCGGCTGCGCGCTGGAGCAATCGGCGCGATGATTTCTTTAGCCCGTTGATTGGGAACTCCCTTCGCTGCTTCTGCAGCCGCGCGTGAAGCCAATTCTTCGGTGCTAACAACGACGGTCGGGATCGTTGCGGCCTGAGGCAATTCGGCGGACGCTGCGACCCCATCTTCGTTGTCTGTGCCCGTCACGATTGCTTCGCCGACAACTGTCGGCGCGGTGCGCTCGGCTCCGGTCAACGCGCCGCGCGATCCAGCGCCTGGACTAACGGATTGCGAAACGCTGGGCAGCGGCATCGAAGGTGACACGCCTTCCGCGGCCAGAGCCGCCTTCAATTCGTTCGCTAGATCGCCCGCGGTTTCCTGTCGTTCGCTGCGGTCTTTGGCAATCGAGCGCGCGAGGGCGTCGCTGAAACTTCGCGGCACGTTCGCGACCGCTTCACTTAGCGGAGCCGGTTTGACATGGACGTGTTCGCGGCGCAACTCAGACAGCGTCATGCCGCCAAACGGTTTCTTGCCGGCAATCAATTCATAGAAGACCAGACCCAGGCTGTAGATATCTGCGCGGCCGTCGATTTCTGAATTGCCGTCGCGCGGCAATTCACCCCACTGTTCCGGCGACATGTAATACGGAGTGCCGAGCATCTGACCGGCGATCGTGAGATTGGTACTGCCGGTCTTTTCGGCGCCAGCAACTTCTTTCAACTTAGCAATGCCCAGATCCAGCAGCTTCACGACGGGCTCGCCGCCGGTCGTCGCACGTCCTATCATGATGTTTTCTGGTTTGAGATCGCGATGCACGACGCCCATCGCGTGCGCTGCATTCAGCACGCTCATGATTGGATCGAGCATGGCCAGCGCTTCGGCCGGCGCGAAAGGTCCGTGCTCTCTCAAGGCAGCGTCGAGGGTCTGGCCCTCGACGTATTCCATCACGAGATAGATCGTGCCGTCGGCTGACGTGCGCAGATCGTAAACCGTGACCGCATTGGGATGACGAAAGCGCCGTGCGGCCTGACCCTCGCGTTGGAAACGACGCAGCCACTCAGTGTTGCTGCGCATTTCCGGCGGCAGCAGCTTGATGGCCACGCGATCGCCGAGCAGGATGTGCCGCGCGCGATAGACCGCGCCCATGCCGCCTTTGCCCAGCAAGGCCTCGATCTGATACTGGCCGTCGAGCGCCGTGCCGACGAACGACTCAATGTCCTCTTCGAGGACTTCGCCGTCCGTAGTGCAAAAGCTCAGGCTGTCGTCAAACTTTTCTTTGCAGACCGGGCAGTACTTCATGCGGGAATTAGTTTACAACGAAGAGGGTAGGGTCAGAAGCCCGACCGTCAGGGAGGGCCGGTCTGGAGACTAGCCCTCCCTGACGGTCGGGCTTCTGATACAGGAGTTAGGAATAGATTCGCTCAGCATACTCCGCCACCATGCGGTCGCTGCTAAAGCGAGGCACCAGAGTTTGAATCGAGCGTTTCATCATCGCGACCCACCGGCGCGGAATGTCTTCGCCGTCGCGCTCGTAAAAACGCGGCACGATCTCGTCTTCCAGCGCGCTATACATTGACTCGGCATCCAGTCGGTCGGCTTCGTCGTCGGTTACTTCGCTGAGGTCGCCAATCGCGAACCCGTTGTCGCCGTCATAGCCTTCAAGCCACCAACCGTCGAGCACCGAAAAATTCAGCCCGCCGTTCACCGCGGCCTTCATACCGCTGGTGCCCGAGGCTTCCTGCGGCCGGCGCGGCACGTTCATCCACACGTCAACACCTTGCACTAACTGGCGCGCGATCTCCTGGTCATAGTCTTCGATGAGAGCGAGGCGAGGTCCCACGGCTGGATCGTGCTGCCACTTTGCCAGTTTCTGAAGCACGAGTTTGGCACCCTGATCTTGCGGGTGCGCTTTGCCGGCAAAGACAAATTGAACAGGCCGCTCGGGGTCGCTGATCAGCAGCTTCAATCTTTGCGAATCGCTCAGCAGCAAATCCCAGCGCTTGTAACCCGCGACTCGCCGAGCGAAGCCAATCGTCAGCGCGTCGGGATCCAACATCGTCAGGGCCGCGTTCGTATGGTCGTCACTTTCGCCGCGCGCCAGCCGCGCCTGGAATGAATCGTGACGCACAAAAGCTACCAAACGCTTTTTCAGTAACCGGTGCGCTTGCCACAACTCGGCGTCAGACATTCCCTCGATTGCGGCGCTCCAGAAATTTGGCTCGCGAGATTTGTCCGGCCATTCCGGTCCCATCTGCCTTTCATAAAGCGCGCGGACGATCGAGGCGGCCCAGGTCGGCGGGTGTACTCCATTCGTGAGCGAAGTTATCGGCACCTCGACGAGGCTGCGTGACGGCCACATCTTGTGCCATAACTCACGCGATACTTCCCCGTGCTTGCGGCTGACACCGTTAGCCGAGCGGCACATGCGCAGCGCCAGGGGAGTTAGGCCAAAGCCCTCGTCCGAGTCGCCATTCACGCGACCAAGCGCCAGGAACTGTTCGCGTGACAGGCCAAGCGCGGTTTCGTACCAACTACCAAAGCCCTTATCGATCAGTTCGGCGCTGAACTCGTCATGTCCGGCGGCGACCGGCGTATGCGTCGTGAACACACAACGTTCGCGCACACGATTCGCGGCCACAGCAAAGTCCACGCCTTCGGTTTCGATCAACTCGCGCGCCAGTTCCAGCGTCAGAAATGCCGAGTGCCCTTCGTTGAGGTGGAACACGCTCGGTTCGATTCCCAGTTTGCGCAGCAAGCGCGTTCCGCCGATGCCTAGCATTTTCTCCTGCACCATACGCGTTTCGCGATCGCCGCCATACAAATGGCCGGTGACGAAACGATCAGTCTCTTCATTCTCGACAACGTTCGTGTCGAGCAAGTACAAAGGCACGCGGCCAACGTCTGCGCGCCAAACCTGCGCATGCACCGCGCGGCCGCGCATGGCGACTTCGACCGACACTGGGTGACCCTTGAAATCTTTCACTAATCGGAGCGGCTGCTCTTCGACCTGCATCTCGCGATAAGACTCCTGCTGCCAGCCGTCACGATTCAGACACTGCCGGAAATAACCAAAGCGATAGAGCAAACCAACCGCGATCAGCGGCAGGTTCAGATCGCTCGCCGACTTCAGATGATCCCCGGCGAGGATTCCCAACCCTCCTGAATAAAGTGGCAGCGAATTGTGGACTCCGTATTCGGCGCAGAAATAGGCGACCGGGTTTTGCCGTGAGATCGCTGGCGAGAGATGCAGAGTTGGCGACACCCGCGCGTCATTCATGTAGCCATTGAATCGCTTAACCAACAAAGCCACTCGGTCGACAAAAGCCGGTTCCGCAGCCATCTGGGTGACGCGCACATCCGACACCTGCGCCAGCAGCGCTCGCGGATTATGTTCACACTGTTGCCAGACGTCCGGATCGAGATCGCGGAAGATCGCGGCGCCGTCTGGAGCCCAGCTCCACCAGTAGTTCCAAGCCGCGCTTTCGAGGGATTGCAGAGGCTCCGGCAGTTCACGCGGGGTTGGCAACGCGGCCAGTTCTTTTTCAGTCTCGGTCTCAGTAGTCATTGCTCAGTTTCGACAAGCAGACTCGCGCTTCGATCTTCGGCGCAGAAAGAAAGCGGCGCGCGCCGCCGAAAAAAGAATGAGTGGTTTAGCAGAAGTTCCAAGCCGGCGTCAAACGGGGCAGTAGCCCGGCCGTGAGGGAGGGCGTAGTTTGAAGCTGCGTTAGTCGCCCTCCCTGACGGTCGGGCTACTACACCGCCATTACTCGCTAAACTTCTGATTCACGAGAAACACTTCTGCGTCGCGCTGTTGGAAAAAGACCAGCCGCACTTCTTTCAACTGTCTGTCGGTCGCCAGAAAGTTCTCAATCGTTTTCGATGACACTTCCGCGGCCTCGGCGAGCGGATAACCATAAACGCCGGTTGAGATCGCGGGAAACGCGACGGAAGTTAAATTCCTTTCCACCGCCAGCGTCAAAGAGTTGTGATAGCAGTTGCCGAGCAACGCGGCCTCTTCACCCCGATGCTCGCCATAAATCGGCCCGACGGTGTGAATGACGTAGAGCGCGGCCAACTTTCCGCCAGTCGTAATCACCGCTTCACCGGTCGGCAGTCCCTCAGGAAAACGCGTGCGGCGAATCTCTCGGCACTCTTCGAGAATCTCAGGTCCACCCGCGCGATGGATTGCTCCGTCAACTCCACCACCACCGAGCAGTGAAGAGTTCGCAGCGTTCACAATCGCTTCGACGTCTTGTTTGGTGATGTCGCCAACCACGACGCGCACGCGGCCGTTAAGAAATTCTGAAGTGTCCTGCTGATCCGCGTCCATCTGCGTTAATCCACGGCTCCGACTTCGTCTTCAAGCGACTCGACCTCAATCTCGTCGTCACCGGAATGAACGCGAATCTCTTCATCGCGTGGCTGGACATTAATCTCGTCAAACATGTCCTGCCGTCGTAGCGCCTCGGCTACGCCTTTGGCTTTGTGCTCAGTCAAAGGATGTTCGGCATCGACGCTGGCTATCTCAAAGAGGCGCTCGTCAACCTCAACCACTCCGAGCGACCCCAGCGTCACACCGGGCGTAACCTGAATGTCGTCGACGTTGTGAATCTTGAAGTGGCCGGTTTGCTCGACCCAATCCTCGATGAATGGATCGCGCAACGCGTGTTCGGCCTCGCCTTCGTTGAGATAGGCGCCTTCGACGATCAGGCAATACTCGCGGCCTTTATTCTCAGTCATTGTTTGGAGACGAAACAGGGATAGGGGCGGACGTGGGGTCCGCGGCTGGTGAATAAGCGATTGCGGCTTGATTCGCGGTCATCACGAAGGCCAGCGGCATCGAGCGCGGCTGGCCTGACTTGTGAAGCGTAACTCTACCACCGAGGCGGGCCGAGCGCCAGAGTTTTTGGTAAGGTCCTACTTTGATAAGCGGTGTTCAGAGTACCGACTTTAGTCGGGTCTTTGTTAGGCTAGAAGAAACCCCAACTAAAGTTGGTACTCTAAACACCTGTTCAAACAAAAACGCCGCGGAAGCTTTCGCTTCGGCGGAGTCTTTGCTTGCTGGGGCATTTACCTTACGAAGCGGTTGCGTACTGTCGGTTGAGTTCAGCGCGCAGACGATTGAAGTACGAATCGAACGTGACAAAGCCGGTCGTTCCCTGAAAGAAGGCCCGCCCACCGGTCTCATGTGACACGCGATTCAGAGAGCTTTGACCGTAACTTGCGGCGAGACGGCTATAACTGGTCAAACCAACCGACGGCGCGTAGAAGGAATAGATTGCAACGTCGCGCTTGTTTGCTTCATTGATGGCGCGATCGATGTCGAGGGTGTGGCCCGCAGTCGTGGCGTCAAAACCTCTCGAGACATCGAGTCCGTCGGAAATCAACAGCACGGCGTTGGGGCCTTTCCAACCTGAGTCGAACTTCTTCATCGCTTCGATCACTTCGACGTACGGGTTGTAGGCCGACGCTGAAGTACTGGAGATCGGAAGGCGCAGCGACTTGGCCGCGAGGTCCAGATCGGTAGTGAACGGCTGTCGCGTTTGCAGCGTGCCGACCGTGATATAGCCAACCATCACGCGCGAACCTGCCGGCAGCGAACGAATGAAATCGCGCGTCACGCCGAGTTCATTGCCAACGTGCGAAACCAGATCGTCCTGAACCAGGATCGCGATGTTGAGCGGCGTGCGCACGCGCAGCGCTTCTGCCTCATTGGTTTTCGCGCTTGCCAGGGAGGCGCCAAAGCTCATGGTGACCAGCACCGACGCAATCAGAACCGCAGACACTTTTCTAAACATATTTTCACCTCAAAACCGGCGAAGTGTTTCGCCAGTAGTTTGTTCGAAATGATTTGTCTGGGTCGGTTTTAGGATGCTTTGACTCGCGCGAAGGTTGGCAGGTACAGAACCGCTTGCGGTAGCAAGCGGGCAAAACATCCGCGACCAGCCCTCGTTAATCGCTGCTCGATGACCATGTCCGGGTCATGCGGGCCTGGCCCACGATTCTTGTCGTCGACAAGCAGGGCCGCGTTCGCTGGCTGCATGTCGGCGAAGGACGATACGAAGAGACTGAGGATGTGATTAAGACGCTGTTGGCCGAATAAAGAGATTCGGTGGCCCACGAAATCCGGAAAGCCGCATAGCGGCGGAATATTTATAGTCGGAAGGCCGAAAGTTGTGAGCTCCATTGGGAGCGGCGCTGCCGCTCCCAATGGAGCTGATGATTTTGATTTGGCGAGATCTATAAATATTTCGCGCCTACAGCGCTCTCAACTCGACTCCAATCCCTTGTCCCCACTCTCGGTTTACGTCAATTCATTCTTAACTTGCCTTTACATCTACCACTCGGCTAAATTACCGGCATAAACCCGCAGTTACATCCCGGCTTTTTCATTGTCACATAAGCCTGACGGATGTCTGTCGCCGGAACCCGATCTCTGAAAGGACTCATACGCATTTATGAAAGTCTACGCCACCGAAGCAATTCGCAACCTTGCGGTCATTGGACACGGCGACGCAGGGAAGACACAACTGGTTAGTTCCCTTCTCTACGTCGCAGGCGCCACGCCCCGCTGGGGCAAGGTCGATGAGGGCACCACTGTAACCGACCACGACGAAGATTCCATCACCCGTAAGATCACGCTCAACACCGCGCTCGCCCACGCCGAACATCGCGAAACCAAGATCAATTTCATAGACACGCCCGGATACGCCGCGTTCGTTTCGCACGCGCGGCCGGCCTGTCGCGTGGCGGATTGTGGTCTGGTCGTCGTTGACGGCGTCAAGGGCGTCGAAGTGCAAACGGAAAAGGTCTGGGGATACGCGAATGAATTCATGCTGCCGCGCATGATGGTCGTGACCAAGTTAGACAAAGAACATTCGGAGATCGGAATCGCGCTCGACAGCGCTCACAATGTCTTCAAGCGGACAATCGTTCCCTTCACTTTACCGATCGGGAAAGAGCACAACTTCAAAGGCGTCGTCGATGTCGTCCACATGAAAGCGTACGAGTTCGACGAAAACGGGAAAGCGAAAGAGATCGACATTCCCGCGGAAGGCCGTGATGTGGTCGATAAGACTCGCGAGCGTCTGGTCGAACTGGTGGCCGAATCAGATGACGCGTTGATGGAGAAGTATTTTGAGCAAGGGACGCTCGACGATGCTGACGTCTTGCCGAATATCGGCGCGGCGATCGCCAACAGCAAGCTTTGTCCCGTGTTTGCTGTCTCCACAATCAATCTGGTTGGTCTGGCAACTCTGCTGGATCACATCATTGAATTCGCGCCGGACCCGGCTCACCACGAAGCCGAACATGGCAAGGACGAGAAGGGCGAAGCCGCTTCGCGAAAGTATTCCGACAGCGAGCCTTTCTCGGCTTACTGTTTCCGCACGATCGCTGATCCGTTCGCCGGCCGCATCAACGTCTTCAAAATCATGAGCGGCAAGGTGGGCACGGATGCGAATGTTTACAACTCGACGCGCAGCGCTTCGGAGCGTCTCGGCGCGCTGCACACGATGCAGGGCAAACAGCTCGACAAGATTCCTGAAGCCCACGCGGGCGACATCATTGCCTGTGTGAAGTTGAAAGAGACGCAAACAGGCGACACGGTCTGCGACAAGGCGAAGGCAATCATCTATGACCCAGTGCAGTATCCCGAAGCTGCCATCGCTTTTGCCATCGAACCGAAATCGCGTCAGGACGAAGAAAAGATCAGCGTCGCGATTCACAAGATTCTCGAGGAAGATCCGGCGCTGACGTTTACGCGTGACGCGCAGACGAAAGAGTTTCTGCTCGCCGGCTCAGGCCAGGTTCACGTCGAAAGCGTCGTTGAGAAACTCAAGAAGCGCTACACCGTCGAAGTGATGCTGCATCCGCCGAAGGTTCCTTACAAGGAAACGATCACGCAGCGCGCCGAGGTGCAGGGCCGGCACAAGAAACAAACCGGCGGCCGCGGCCAGTTTGGCGATTGCAAGTGCGTCTTTGAACCAATGCCGCGTGGTAGCGGCTTTATTTTCGAAGACAAGATCTTCGGCGGCTCAGTGCCGCAGCAATACCGTCCGGCCATCGAAAAAGGAATTGTCGAAGCCGCCGCTAGTGGCGCGATCGCCGGCTATCCGCTGGTTGATTTCAAGGTGCAGCTAATCGACGGCTCGTATCACAACGTTGATTCAGACGAACACAGCTTCCGCGCCGCGGGCCGTAAAGCGTTTCGCGCGGCGATGGAAAAGGTAAAGCCAGCGCTGCTGGAACCGATCATGGACGTCGAGATCGACGCGCCGCAGGAATGCAGCGGCGACATCATGGGCGATCTCAATTCGCGACGCGGCCGCGTCCAGGGCATGGATGCGCGTGGCAAGAACCAGGTCGTCAAGGCGCAAGTGCCGATGTCTGAGATGCTCAACTATCAATCGACGCTGAATTCGATCACCGCGGCGCGCGGTAGTTTCCACATGCAGTTCTCACATTACGATCCGGTGCCCGGACAGATTGCGCAAAAGATCGTGCAGCAGGCTAAGGACGAAGGCCGGATTCGAGTGGCGGAAGAAGATTGATCCGCAGATTACGCAGATTCCACAGATTGCAAGACAGCAGCACGAAGACGCGATCACAACAGGCATGCTGATCGTGCTTTTTCCGGCCCGCAGATTCTCCCCCGCTACTCGTCTTCATGTAACCAAGACGCATCGCCCTTCGTCTAAGCTAGCAAGGCAGCCGGATCGCCGACTTTGCAAAGAAGGAAACCCGAATTGACTCAAATTGCCCGCTCGCTCTTGATCCTCGCTCTCTGCGCCGGAATTGGTTTCGCCCAGCGACCCGCAGGCGCAATCAAGGGACAAGTATCCGACGAATTCGGCGGCGTGATCGTAGGCGCGGCAGTGGTCGCCGTCGATGCTAGCGGTGTCGAGAAGACGGCTACGACCAACGGCGACGGGACGTATGCAATCAATGGACTCGCTCCCGGCAAGTACACGGTCCGGGCAACAGCCAAGGGATTCGGAAGTTTCGAGCAAGCAGACGTCGAGTTGGCCGCCGGACGTGCGCAACAGCTCAACGTCACTCTGAAAGTTACGATCGAGCAGCAGAAGGTAACTGTTACTCAAGAAGGCACCGGCGTCGGCACTGACCCAGAGAATAATCTCGGCGCAATCGTACTCAAGGGATCAGATCTGGAAGCGTTGCCGGACGATCCTGACGATCTCACCGCGGCTTTGCAGGCGCTTGCCGGTCCGGGGGCCGGGCCGAATGGCGGCCAGATCTTCATCGATGGCTTTACCGGAGGGCGGATGCCGGCGCTGTCGTCGATCCGCGAGATTCGCATCAACTCGAATCCTTACTCGGCAGAGTATGACCGGCCCGGTTTTGGCCGCATCGAGATCCTCACCCGGCCCGGAACTGATCAATTTCGCGGCCAAGCGTCTTTCAGCTTCAATAATCAAGCGCTGAATTCGCGCAATCCATTCGCATCGACGCGCCCGCCTTACATGTCGCGCCAGTACGGCGGCAACATTAGCGGTCCGATTTCAAAGAAGAAGGCTTCATTCTTTTTCGACTTTGAAAAGCGTGACATTAACGACGACGCGATTATTAACGCGACCATTCTCGATCCCGCTCTGAACATTATTAGTTTCAGCCAAACGGTGCCGCTGCCAAATCGCCGATTTGATTTCAGCCCGCGCGTTGATTACCAGATCAACGCGAATAACACTCTGGTGGCCCGTTACGAATACGAGCATTCACGGAACACCACGGGCACCGGTGGCTTCTCATTAGCATCGCGGCAATACAAGACGTTCAGCACCCAACAAAGCGTCCGATTAACAGAAACCGCGATCATTAATAAGAAGACTGTCAACGAAACTCGCTTTCAGTTCAATCATCAGACCTCGGGCGATACGGCGAACAACTCGATTCCGACGATCATTGTGCAGGAAGCATTCACCGGCGGTGGTTCGCAAATTGGACTCTCTTCGAATCAGCAAAATCGTTGGGAACTGGCGAACACAACTTCGCTGGCCCTGGCCACTCAAACGCTGCGATTCGGTGCTCGGGTCCGCGGTATTCACATTACGAGCGTCTCTCCGCAAAACTTTGGCGGCACCTGGACATTTGCCGGCACGCGACGGCCGGGCCAAACAACGGGACAGACGAGCATTCAGTCCTACCAGCTCACTTTGCAGGGTTTGCAACAGGGGATCCTCACAAAGGATCAGATTCGCGCGGCCGGCGGCGGCACGACGCAGTTCTCTATCACCACGGGAAATCCACTGGCGACCGTTAGCCAGATGGACTTTGGCGGTTTCGTACAAGACGATTGGAAGTATCGTCCGAACCTGATGCTGAGCTTCGGCCTGCGTTACGAGAACCAGAGCAATGTCAGCAGCAATCTCAACTTTGCTCCCCGCGTCAGCTTTGCGTGGGCGCCCGGACCTGCGAATCCGCAGCGTCCTGCGAAAACTACCATTCGTGGCGGATTTGGCTTTTTCTACGATCGTATTAGCGAAAACCTGACGCTGACGGCGAATCGCTTGAACGGGACTAATCAGCAGCAGTTCATCGTTACCGATCCGGCAATCCTGAATTCATTTCCCAACGTGCCATCGATCGCGGCCTTAACAGCCCAGCCGGTAACAATCTATTCGCTAGCGAATGATATTCGCGCGCCTTACTCGATGCAGTCAGCGATCAGCGTCGAACGCGCGCTGCCGCATAACCTGACGACCAGCGTCACGTTCAGCCACTCGCGTACGCTGCATGTGCTGCGCGCCCGCGCGATCAACGCACCGCTGCCGGGAACCTTCCTGCCAAACGTGCCGAACAGTGGCGTGCGCCCGCTTACCAGCAACAACAATTTCTTCGAATACGATTCCAGCGGCCGCTTCAACCAGAATCAACTCATCGTTACGCTGAGCGCTCGTCTGAATCGCCGGGCGAGCTTCAACATCAACTATGTTTTCAGCAAGACCAATAACGACACTGACGGCAGCGGAACCTTCGCGGCGAGTCCGTATGACTTCAGCCAGGAGTATGGTCGCGCTGCGAATGACGTGCGTCACCGATTCACTTTGACCGGAAGCTTTCGAGCGCCGTGGGGCGTCAGCTTGAATCCCTTCTTTATCATCAGCTCGGGCACGCCTTTCAATATTACGATCGGAAGAGATCTGAACGGAGACACTCTGTTCACAGAGCGACCGGCACTCGCGACTGATCTAACTAAGCCCGGTGTAGTCATTACTAAGTTTGGCGCGTTCGACACGAATCCCGCCGCGGGCGCGCAGATTATTCCGCGCAACTTTGGCCAGGGTCCTGGCTCAATGATCGCCAACTTGCGAGTCAGCAAGTCGTTTGCGTTTGGTCCTGAGCGGCGCTCGGCCGCGGCCCAGCGGGCAGGACAGGGCAATCGCGGAGGAGACCAAGCCGACGGTCCGCGCGGGGGTGGAATTGGCGGCGCGCGTGGCATTCCCGGTGGGGGCGGTGGCAGTGGTGGTGGTGGACCCCGGGGTGGTGGCGGCCCTAGTGGTGGCGGCGGTCGCGGCGGTGGCTTTGGCGGCGGCACTGACAATACAAAACGCTATAGTCTGACCTTCTCAATGAACTTTCAGAACATCTTGAATCACACGAATCTGGGCCGGCCAATTGGTAATCTTAGCTCTTCCCTGTTCGGTCTCTCGAATTCCAGTGCGGGCGGGTTCGGCGGGTTTGGCGGCGGCCGGGGTGGCGGCTCAGTGCCCTATAATCGGCTAATCGACGCGCAAATCAGGTTCAGTTTCTAGCCCGCAGAAACAATCTATTGACCTGAACGCCCCATTTTTGCGAGAATCAATCCAGCGCTTAGACGGGCTGGCCGTCTAAGACCCAAGGCTCGGGACCCCAACCGCATAGTCTCCCCCCAACACCAGACATTCTCGAACTTAGCTAACAAGTCTGCTTCACTATTCGCGTTCGGCAAGAGCCCACGGAGCAAATCTGGCAACCTGCCTGAGAACCAAAGCGTCCTCAGGCCCAATCGACCTTCACTTGAGTGCGGAAACCTTGAAACATGGAACAGTCGTCTCCGAACAATCCTGATACCGGCAGTTTGATCGATGAAGCCCTGGCTGTGACCGAGAGCGAGCGGAACCCTCTCGACGGGAAAGACGCGGCGCGACGCATGGTGGCGAACAGACTCTTGGCGGCCCTGGCCAGCGGCAACCTCGAACATCTGGAACACGCCCGCGAAGCTTTTCTAAATCAGGATCAGAACCTGAAATCTGATCAGTCAAACGGCGCATCGCCCTCAACACCACAAGTTGAAGTGCCGGCGAAAGAAGAAGTGACGCTTCCTGAGCAGGATTACCTGCGCAAGGAAGAAGCGGCCCTGCGACAAGCCGAGCTGGAGCTTGAGCAACGCCGCGCTGAAGTGCAGGCTGCCCGAAAGAAAGCCGAAGCTGAGGCCGAACGAAAGGCTGCTGAAGCCGATCGCCTTCGCCTGGAAGCGGAAGCCCGGCGACGCGCTCAGGAAGAAGCACAGCGTTTGGCTGAGCTGGAAGCGATTCGCCAACAGGCAGAAGCTGCTACCCGGGAACGCGCTCGTAAGCAGCAGCAACTCAACTCTGAGATCGAGGCCCTGCGAAACTCAGAGCAGGAGCAACTGAAAGCGATTGAGGATGCCGATGCTCGTCTGAGCGCGCAGCAAGATGCTTGTCGTCAGGCTGAACAAGAGAAACAGAAGCGAGCGGAGAGAGAACAGTGGCTGACGGCTGAGGTTGAAGGCCTGCGCAAAGCCGAGCAAGATGAACTCAGACGAATCGGGGAAATCGAAGGCCGCGTCCTCAGGCAACTGGAAGCACGTCATCGCGCGGAAACCGAAGCCCGCGAACACGCCGAAAAAGAAAATCATCTGAACGCTGAAGTCGCAGCTCAGCAAAGAGCCAGCGAAAATCTGCAGCAGCGCGTCCAGGAAGTACTGGCCCAGGTTTCGGCGCTAACCGAAGCCCGCTTGCCAGCCGAAGCAAAAGTTCAAGAGCAAACGGAGAAGGCGCGACAGCTCACCTCGGAAATCGAAGCTCTGCGCAAAGCGGAAACCGATCAGATTACCGGGATCGAGGCAGCCAGAGCGCGGCTGCGGGCGATGGAAGAAACTCGCCGGCGGCTCGAGCTGGAATCTGAATCGCTAACCGCGGAAGACCAACGCCTGAATACTCAAATCGAAACTTTGCAACGCGCCGAGAATGAACGGCGAGAGCTGATCGCGCAGGCTGACGCGCGCCTTCGTGCTCAGGAAGAATTGCAAAGGCTGGCCCAGGCACGAGCGGACGAGCTGAACCAGAAGGAACGGAATCTCGGTGCGGCCATAGACAAGCTGCATCGGGCAGAGCAGGAGCACCTGAAGCACATTGCCGAAATCGAGGCTCGACTGCGAGCGCAGGAAGAAGCGCACCTGAAGGCGGAAATAGAACGAGAGTTGCGCGTTAAGCAGGAAGAGCAGCGGTTGGTCGAGCTTGAAGCGGCTCGCAGCCAGGCGGAATCGGCAGCGCAACGGCGCGCGAAAAACGAACAGGAACTCAATGCCCAGATTGAAACGCTGCGACTAGCGGTAGCAGAACAGCTCAAGCGCAAAGAGGAGGCTGAAGCCCGCCTTCGCGAACAGGAAGAAGCGCACCAGCAAGCCTTAGCCGAGGTCGAGCGTCACGCTCAACAGGAAGAGGAGCGTCTGATCGAGTTGGAAGAGACCGTGCGCAAGAAAGCCGCTGACGCGGCGCAGCTGCGAGCGGAACGCGAGCAGCAGATCGAAGCGCAGATCGCATTCGCGCAACAGTCTAAGAAAGAACACCTCCAACGCATCGAGGAAACCGAACTGCGCTTGCCCGCCCATGAAGCTGCCCGCCAACAGGCAGAGACCCGCGCGCAGGAGTTAGCCGAGCAGGAACAGCATCTGAGCAAGCAACTCGAGGCCTTGCACAAGGCGGAAGCAGAGCACCGCCAGCGCGTCGAGGAAGCTGATGCTCAATTTCGTGCCCATGAAGAATCGCACCGCGCGGCAGAGATGGACGCAGCGCATCGGGCAGAAGAACAGAAGCGGCTGCTGGCTGAACTAAGAGCTGCCGGCAAGCAGTTCGAAGCCGCAGCGCAGCAGCGGGTTGAAGAGGAACGAGCTCTCGAGGCTGAGCTTGCGACCCTGCGCGAGCGCGAAGCTGAACATCTGAAGCAAATCGCGGAAGCCAAGGCTCGCTTGGTCACTCAAGAATCAGCTTGCCAGTTGGCAGAAGCCGACGCTAAGCGACGCCGTGAAGAAGAGCAGTCGCTAAACGCCCGAATTACCACTCTGCACGACGACGAACAGAACCAACTGAAGAGCATTGAAGAAACCAAAGCGCGCATCGTAAGCGCCGAAGAGGCGAACCGTGAGCGCGCTGCCGAAATCCGGCGACTCGCCGAGCAGGAACAATCGCTGCCGGCTCAGATTGAATCGCTGCGCCAGGCAGAGCAAGACTCGCTCAAGCGAATCGTCGAAGTCGAATCGCGCCTGGTCGAGCAAACCAGGAGCCGGCAACTAGCCGAGGCCCAGGCCAAACTACAGGACGAGAAGGAACAAAGGCTCAACACCGAGATCGAGAGTCTGCGCCGGGCTGAGCAAGCACAGCTTGCTCGTATCCAAGAATTCAAAGCTCGAATTCCGTCACTGGAAGACGGACGCCGACAGGCTGAAGAAAGCGCCGAGCTGCTGGCCGAACAGGAGCAACAGCTCAAAGTCACGCTGGGCGTGCTGCGCGAGTCGGAAGCCGAACAAATCAAACGCGTGGAGGTAATCCAGGCGGAGCTTGATGAACAGGTAAAGGCCTGTTACCTGGCGGAAGCTGAAACGCAACAGCACGCCGTGAAGATTGAACAGCTCAATCAGCAATTTGAAATCGCGCGCCAATCCCGAACCGAAAAATCCAAACAGGTCGAGGAAGCCGAACTCCGCCTGCGCGAACTGGAAGCAACCCGCAATGGCAGTTCGGTAAGCGTCCAACGGCGAAGCGAAAAAGAACAGCAGCTCAACGCCGAAATTGAAGCGCTCCGCCAGGCTGAGGAAGAGCAGCTAAGACGAATCGAAGAAGCTCAAGTTCGACTACGCGCTCAAGAAGAGGCTCGCGCGGCGGCTAGGGCGAAGGTCAAGGAGCTAACGGAAACCGAACAGCACCTCGCTGCTGAGATCGAGACTCTGCAACAGAGTGAGCGGGAAACGCTCAAGCGGGTTACTGATGCAGAAGCGCCTCACTCAGAGTTCGACGACGGGCGCCAGCACGCGGAAACGCAGGCCCAGCGCCGCGCCGACGACGAGAACCTACGCCTGAGCGAGATGGAGACTATTCGCAATCAGGCGCAAGCGCATGCCAATCATCGCGCTGAGAAGCTGCGATCACTGAATGCCGAGATCGCGGCCTTGCGCCAGTCAGAAGCGGAACAGGTTGAACAGCTCAGGCAAGCGGAGAGTCGTCTGGCCGAGCAGAAGAGAGCCACTCAGCAGGCTGAATCCAAAGCCCTCCAGGTCCACGTTGCAGGTCCGGAAGCTGACGTTGAACTCGTCTCTGAACTTGAACCGATTGAGGAGCCCTGGCTCGCAATCGATCTGGATCATAAGGCCAAGACAAAGCCCGCGCGGCTGGAATCCGAGATCGTCAAAGCCGAGACTGCGGCTGACCTCGCGCTGTTCGAGCCAGCCGATTTCGGCAGCGAGTCCACCAATGAGTTCTCGAATGAGCAGGACAGCCACAGCTACGCGAGTGGGTTCGAAGCTCTGGACGATAAACCATCCTTCCCGACCAAACTCGCCGAGCAGTTAAGCAGTAAGGACTCTGCCGAGCGCGCGGCGGCCTTGGCCGATCTGGCTCATCGTGGTGGTGAGGATTCATTCCGCCTGATCACGAAATCGTTTGAAGACCCTGCCGCCGAAGTTCGCAATGCAACGGCTCGGGCGCTCTATGATCTCAGTTCCGACCGCGCGGCGTCGTTCACTCGCGCTTTGCGCGAAGCGGCGCCAGATCGCCGGCGCAAGATAGGCGCGGCCATCGCCGCCTCAGGTCTGGCGCGCGACGCAATCAATGCTCTCTCGGGCGAAAGCCGCGACAGAACCCATGACGCGTTCTCAATTCTGTTTTTGATGGCCAAAGCCGGCGAGGTCCAACCGCTGATGCAGGCAATCAAGGACCATTCAGACTTGCAAGTTCGCTTGGCAGTTGCGAAACTGCTGGCGCTAAGCAACCAGCGACAGAGCCTGCCCGGGCTACGTAGCCTGGTCATGCGTAACTCGAGTTCGCTGCCACCCGACGTTCACGCGGCGGTCATGGAAGCTATCTATTCTCTCAGCAATGAGAGTCGTGATAACGCTCCCGCCGTGGTCTAGCGTGTTATTGGAAGTTCCAGCGACCTTCGTTCATTCGCTGAGTGCGTAAGCATCTTTTAGCCACTTCACCAATTCGGAATCGACATCAACCGCCGACGTAAGTCTGACTTCGTGATGAAATCGGCTGGCCGAGGTCTGTTCGGATTTGTGTAGGCGCGGGCTTGAGAGTTTCCGATCGCTCTTGATGGTAAGGATGATGGCGCTCTTGCGCGTTGCGACGCCGGCGAATGCGGTTCGATTGACGAGGTGTATTGAAGTCTTCTTCGGCTCTTCGCCAACCGGGCCAAACTTTCGCGCGCTTTTCAAGATGCGATCGTAGATTTGACGCACAGCGGCGTCTTTGCCTTCGAAGTGAGATTTTAGAGTGAATGTGTTCGCCGGTGTTGCCATTTTATTCGCCATATGAAGAATCGATCCGGTCGAGTTTGCGCAGCAATCCCGGCCACGTTAGCGCAGCGCCCTGACCAAACATCACCGCACTCAGTTGCGTGCCGACTCGACTGATGATCCCTTCAGGTATCTCGACAAGTTCACCGCCACCCGACTGCGCGAGGATTTGAATTTTGCACGCGCGCTCCAGCACAAACATCCCCAGGAACGCCTCCGCTGCCGTGCGTCCAATCGTCAGCAAACCGTGATTGCGCAGGATCAGGTAATGCTTGTCGCCGATGTCTGCAACCAGACGCGGCTTCTCTTCATCATCCAGCGCCAAGCCTTCGTAATCGTGATAAGCCAGCGACGCGAGCGAGAACATTGATTGCTGCGAAATCGGCAGCAACCCTTTCTTCTGCGCGGAAACGGCGATGCCGTAATCGGTGTGCAGGTGCATGACGCACAGCGCGTCTGCGCGAGCGGCGTGCACGGCGCTGTGAATTACAAAGCCCGCAGGATTGACCTGATATGCCGAATCCATCACTTTGTTGCCGTCGAGATCGACCTTCACCAAACTCGACGCCGTGACTTCGTCGAACATCATGCCGTAGGGATTCAGGAGAAAATGATGCGCGCCACCCGGAACGCGCGCGGAAATGTGCGTGAAGATCAGATCATCCCAGCCGTAATGCGCGACTAGTCGATACGCCGCGGCGAGATCGACGCGGACCTGCCATTCTTCGCCAGAGACTTGATCGCGAATCGTCGATGGTGCGACAGCGCTCATGATTATGATCTACCTAGTGTCAGAGCCGGGAGCGGTAGCGACCGGGTCTACAATCAACTCGAGTCAATGGTCCCGTCGCTACGGCTCCGGGCTCTCTGACACCCCTACTTGAACTCTAATGACTTCAGATAATCGGCAAACGATTGCTCCCAGCGGCCCACAGTCTTTGCCGGGCCCACGAGTTTCAGAAAGTAGTTCCCTTTCGGCGTCTCGACTACTGCGCCGCGCAAACGATAGTTGGCATTGTCGTAAAACTTGCCGCTGCCAGGCGCCATTTCCGCTGTGTATCGGCCCGAAACATCGACCGTCGTTACCTTCAGTCCATTTACCGTCAAGGTTTCCGTCTTCGCTTTGTCCTTTGATGCGCCAGCGTCGGCTTGCTGCATCATCGAAATCCAGCGATCGATGTTGGCCTCGGCAGTTCCGCCCTGATTCGCGCCAAAATAATAAAGCACCAACTCGGCGTCTTCGTTGTCACCATCAGCCTTGGGCAGCTTGAACTGCGCAACGCGCATCTTCGACGATGGCTGCCCACTCACCCAACCGTCGGGAACCTTGAAGTGCAAATCACCGGCAGTTTGTCCCGGCGTTTGCGCCCCATTGGAGTTCGGAGCAGAAGCAACTGTAGAAGCTCGCGAGCACGCCCAACTCGTGAGCGATATCGACAGCACAACCGCGGCGCTGATGTTGGTCAATCTCATGAAGAATCCTCCGCGGGGACTCTACACCGAATCGATGGCGTGAACCAAGTTACTGTCCGCCATCGTGAGCCGCCTGGGCGCGCTTTTGCATTTCTTCTATCGACACATCCTCTTTGTGAGTCGAGACATGCCAGATGTGTCCGAACGGATCCGTCAAAGTGCCGATGCGATCGCCGTAGAATTTGTCGGACACAGCTTCCTTTACCGTAGCGCCTGCGGCAACGGCTTGATTGAAAACGTTATCGACATCCTCGACGTAGATCATGAGACTTACCGGCGAGCCCCCGAGTGTTTGCGGGCTGTTGTAGCCCGATGGGTATTCATCGGCCAGCATGATTGGTGAATCGCCAATCTTGATCTCGGCGTGGCCGATCTTTCCATCGGGCATCGGAAAGCGAAATAACTCCGTCGCGCCAAAGGCTCTTTGGTAGAACTCGATGGCGTCGGCCGCACCTCTGATGATCAAGCAAGGTGTCGCGGTGTGATAACCGTCGGGAATTGGTTTGACTGACATGATGAATTATTCACCTCTTGCCCGTTTTTACTGTTAGTTTCGAGCTGCGACATAGTCAGGGCACTAGCCCGACCGTCAGGGAGGGCTCCATATCACGTCAAATGAGCCCTCCTTGACGGTCGGGCTAGTGCCGTTCTTCTTTCACTTCCCCGTGAACAGTGTCTTCTCATCGACAAAGCACAGGCCATTGCCCCACGGATCTTCACAGTAGAAAGAGACTTCTCCCCATGGCCGCTTCACCATCTCGCCGGCATTTTGATCATGAAAACGATCCTTCGCCAAGCAGTTCAGCGTCTGCGCGCGTTCATAAACTTCTTTGAGATTGTTCACCGCGAAATAAATGTAGTCCGGCGTTGGCTGCGTTTTCTCACCTGCGCCTTTTGCAACGTCAACGAGCGCAAGAATCACCGGCCCGCAATTGAAGTAATGACGCGAGCCGCGCGGGATTGGAATGCCGGGATCGTCAAGCAGCTTGGAATAGAACGATGATGCTTGATCCAAATCCGCAACCTGTAAAGCCACTCGGAAAAGTTTTGCTGTCGCCATCGAAGTCCTCCTCGACGCTATGTCGTCGTCTTTCTTTTTGGTCTGTGCGCTGAGGTACCACGTATTCCCAAATGGATCCTGAATCGTGCCGGAGCGGCCGCCGTAAGGCTGATTCGCCGGCGCGCCCACCGAGATAGCGCCGTCGGTTTTCATTGCTCGTTCATACAAGGCATCACAATCTTCGACCTGCATCATGAAATGCATCTGCTTCGGTTGCCATGGGCCGTGCGCTTCGCCCATCTCTACAATCGAAGTTCCAATTCGAATTTTCGCGTGTTGTACGATGCCATCAGGTGATCGATGGACGGCGACTTCCTCTGCTCCGAATGCCTGTTTAAGGAATTCGATCATCATGGGCGCGCCGACCGGATGAAAGTAAGGCATGAGATTAGGCACGCCCTCCGGAACGTAGTTTGGGCCGGTCGCCGTTGCCAGGTACCAGTGATTACCGCCCGTATCTTCGATCCCGGCGCCACGCTCGCCGTATTCCATGTCCATTGGCGCCATCAACGAGATCGCTCCGGCCTGCATCGCCCGCCGGTAGACGCCGTCTACATCCGGAACATAAGCGTGAAGCACCACCGGCACTGGAGTTCCCTGCCACTTGGATCCTTTGCCGCCACCGCCAATCATCAACATCGAATCGCCGATTCTGTATTCGGAATGGAAGCCGCCCTGCGACCCCAAACCGTAGAGTTTGCCTTCGGCGCCAAAAACTTCCTTGATAAAGGCAATCTCCTGATGCACGTCCGAGACGACGACATAGGGCGTCACGCTCTGGACGGCCGCTCGAGTCTTGGAAAGGGTCGACTGGTCGTCACTTCTGATTGATTCTGCAGTTGCGCTCATGGTTATCTCCCTCGCAAGTTCATCCTGCAATCGACTCTTAAACCCCGCGCGCGGCAAATCGCGGAGTTCCGCCGCCACGCTCAGCAATTCCGCGACCTGCTGATCGACCAGAGAAGGCGAAGCCGGCGAATTGCTCAGCATCGCTTCAATCGTCTGATCGAGTTGCTCTGTTAATTCAAATTCGCTCATTTCTCAGCTCTTGTAATCCTCTGTGGTGAAATTGCCTTCCGCAGATTCTCCAGCGCCCGAAACTGCAACTGCTTCACGGCGCCTTCGCTACGCCCAATAACCTGCGCGATTTCGCGAATGCTCTTCTCCTCCGCGAAACGCATTACTAGAACGCGGCGCTGATCTTCGGCCAGCTCACCGACCAAGCGAAACAACTTCGCCCGGCGCTCGCTGTCTTCCAGGTCCAAGTGTTGAGGTTGAGGCGAGCCCAATCCGCTACCGGGCACTAGCCCGACCGTAAGGGAGGGCTCATAGTTCACTTCCTTCGCCGCCCTTTTTCCACGATCGGCAATCAGGTTCGATGCAATCCGAAACAGCCAGGCGGCGAACGGCGCGCCGCGCCACTTGAATCGTGGCAAACTCGCCAGCGCCTTGCGAAAGACTTCCGCAGTCAAATCCTCAGCTTCATCGCGATGACGCACGCGGCGCGCGACGTAAGCATACGCTAACTCAAAATAGTTTTCGTAAACGTCGGCAAAGCGCGCGGGGTCCATCTGCGCCGCTTCGATCAAGCGCCGCTCCTCCGCCTCACTCTCTTTATTGGGGCGAACGTTCTGTGCAGGTTCGGTGCCGGCCATGGCTTTTCAATGTATATAAACTGCGGTGGAAGGAAAAGGTTACGGCGCTTTTTTTGCGGAAGGCGACCTCACACCCGCCAAGACTGCGGGGTTAAGGCTCACACATGCGGTGTTCCACGACCTTCAGACGCGGAACGTATCGGCTCGCCAGTCTTTGATCCCGCGTTTGATTTCGCCAGGTTTCGTAAGTTTGCCGGCGAGCACCGCGGTCAACATCTCTTCCAGCTCGTGATCGCTCGCAAACCGAAGTGCGATTATCTGTCCCGTCTTCAGCGCGCTGGTCTGTTGCAGAAGCGCGGGAGTCAGGATCTGTTGATAACGAAGTCTTTCTTCCAGTCGGATCAGCCGGTCCTGCACTTTCAGGGAATTCAACCGCACCAGGAAAGTCAGCACGACGAGCGCCGCAGAGAAGACGATCCACCAACCCGAGGTCCAGCCGGGCGCCTTCACGAACAGCACAATGACCCAAATGAAGTTAATCAGCATCAACGGCACGACAAAAAAGTGAAACGGCCGATGCCAGCGAGTGTGATTTGCGAAAGTCTGGGGGTTCATTCTGTTTGTCCTCTCGATTCGTTGATCAAAGTTTCTTGTTCTGCGTAATCTGCGTAATCTGCGGATAACTTCTTCACAGATTTGTCGGCATCGCTTCCGAGTCGGCTGCTGCCACCTTCGCCTTTGGTAACTCAGGAGTGAAATCCTCACCGGGGTTGATGAACTGGTTGCGCTCGAACATGTACTGCTTGTCGTATAACTGTTTGTAGCGTCCATCCGCGGCCAGCAATTGGTCATGAGTGCCGCGTTCGACTATTTCACCGCCTTCAAGCACGAGAATCTGATCGGCGCTGCGTATCGTCGAGAGACGATGCGCGATGACAAAAGTGGTGCGACCGCGACGCAGCGACTGCAGACCATCCTGAATCATCGCTTCGCTTTCGCTATCAAGACTGGAAGTCGCTTCGTCCAGAATCAGAATCTTAGGTTCTGCCAAGATGGCGCGGGCAATAGCCACCCGCTGCCGTTGACCACCGCTTAACTTCACACCGCGTTCGCCGACCACCGTGTCGTACCCGTCGGCAAAGCCGTTGATGAACTCTTCGCAGTGCGCGACGCGACTGGCGGCCACAATGTCGCCGCGAGTGGCGTGGGGATGAGAGAAAGCGATGTTCTCAGCAATCGTGCCGTCAAAAAGAAAATTGTCTTGCAGGACGACGCCTAGCTGGTTGCGATAATCTCGCAACCGAACAGACGCGAGGTCGCGACCATCGACTGTGACTTTGCCGTCGAGCGGCCGATTGAAAGCCATTACCAGGCTGATCAAGGTTGACTTGCCTGAGCCACTCGAGCCAACCAGCGCAGTCGTCGATCCCGCCGGCGCGCGGAAAGAAACATGCTTAAGGACGGGAGTGTCGTCGTTGTATTCAAAGCTGACATCCGCAAACTCAATCTCGCCTTTAGTCTCGTCCAGCGACTCACGTTGCTCGTCATCTTCATCTTCAGTCGCCATGCGTTTGATCTCACGTATGCGATCGAGTCCGGCGAAAGCCTCCGTGATCTGTGTGCCGACGGAAGAGATTTCCACCAACGGCGACGCTACCAGCGCCGTGAAAAATATGTACATGAAGAAATCGCCGAGCGTCATGTGGCCCGAAACGATGTCGCGTCCACCCACGAGAATGAGTATGACTCCGATAGCGCCGACGATGAGCGTGGAAAAGGCCATCACGCCTGATACTGCCGTCATGGATCGCGCGACGTTGCGAAACAATCGATGCGCGCCGCGCGCGAAAACCAACTCTTCGCGTTTCTCTGCGGCGTATGCTTTGACGATGCGAATGCCGCCCAACGACTCAGTCAAACGGCCGGTGACTTCCGCATTAATTTGGCCGCGTTCACGAAACAGCGGCCGGAGCTTCTTAAATGCCAGCGTCATCGCCGTCCCAAACGCAGCCAGCGCCAGCAGAGTGACCGACGTCAATCTCCAGTTCAAATAGAAAAGCACGCCCAGCGCGATCACTGCCGTGACAAAGCCGCCGATGAGTTGCACTAATCCCGTGCCGACAAGATTCCTTATCCCTTCGGCGTCGGTCATGATGCGCGAGATGAGCACACCGGTTTGCGTCGAGTCAAAGTATCTGATCGGCAAACGCGCCACGTGTTCCTGCACGCTCTTGCGCATTTCGGTGATGGCGCGTTGCGCGGCCACGCCCAGCACCTGCGAGATCGCAAACGAACTAAGCGCCTGCACCAACGTCGCGCCGCCTGCGGCCAATGCTAAAGGGATCAGCAGCTCCGCTCTGTGCTTCAGAACGACGTCGTCAATTAAGTATTTGGAACTCGCCGGCAACACCAGCCCTACCAGGCGATTGACGATCATCAGCAACATGCCGAGCGCCAGCCGATAGCGATGCACCCAGATCAGCTCTCGTGCATCCCGCCACGCAGCGGCGGGGGTGAGCTTCTTCTTTTGTTTCGCGATCGCGCTGCTCATTGCTCGCTCGTCTGCCGCCAATCCTCTCAGCAGAAGCGGCAAAGGGCAAGCCAACAGTGTGCGAAAATGAAATAGGTGATACGCTGAAGCAGCGGACGTCGAGCAGCTCGCGCTGACGTTGTGCTAAATTGCAGGAGGTGGACGATGAGTTGGGACGGAGATGCTTTGGCGGAAAAGATGGAAGAGAATTTCGAACGGCAATATGCGGCGGCCGACGCCCGTGCGCACCGCGGCACGTCAACGCCTGAGGAGCGCGCCCGCAGCGCGCAATTTCAATCGCTTAGAGTCTCGCGCTCTCGGATCATGGGTCAACTAACCCTCGCGACCAATCCCTCGCACCGCACGGTACTCGAGCGCGCGCTAAAGTCCATAAATGATCAGATGGCTGACGACGAGTGATCATGCTAGCAGCGTAGTCGCTGCCGATCGCTAAAGCAGCACGATCTCAGTCGTTGTGTCGCGGCGTGTCTTTTCCTTAAAACCCTCCACAAAATGCTTCGAACCAGGTGTCGGGAATTTCTTGGCATACGCGCGGTCGACGGCTTTTTTCAAACGCTCGCTACGAGTGAAAACAGCACGCACCGGAATCTCGCGACCATTGACCTCGATGATTCCTTGCGGCTCTTCGCGAAATGTACGGTACCAGCTTCGCGACTTCAAACTCCACGACCGCACGAACACACGGCCCTCGACTACAACTGCCCAGATGCCGATGATGCGATGCGGCTTAATGCCGGCGCGAATGCCTAAAATCTTTCCCTCGCGAATCGCGGCTACGATCTCTTTCGGAAATCGAACTTTCGTTTTCATGACAGCAGCGGTAGCAGCCGGGCAAAGAATGCCTTGCGCCCATCAAATCCATTTAGCCCACCGTTGATGCGCAGCGTGATAGTGCGGATGTCGTTCTGGTCGGCGAAATGATTTAGGTTGCCGTCGCTCCATTCCTGCAAGGCCGGCTTTAGAGCATGCTCTGAAGTCGTTACCAGATCGGGATTACCCTCGAAATCTAATCCGCACTTCTGTCCCATGCGCCGATGCGCGCCTCGTCCCGTTGTCTGCAAGACTCCGTCGCCGCGATAAAGAAATCCGTCGCCCGCCTCAGTATTCCCAAGCTCGTTCGCTTTGTGCGGATTGCCGAGACCATAGACTCGTTCCGCGAGAGCGCGTTCGTTGTGCGCCAGGATCGGCGCCTCAGCCGACGTGATCTTCGCCGAATGATGACCAACGCCAAATATCTGAAGCATGCGCGGCGCTGAGTAGTTCATGCTCTCGCGCAGGACGGTAAAGCTGCCAGTCTCTTGCATTGCCTGAGCGAGGAAATGCGCCATGCGTTGCGGCGTCGTGACTCCATGTTGAGTGAAAAGCGGCGCGCCCTGACGAATCGCGTCAAGGTAATTGGACCGCGCGTGAGGAGCAACGTGGCTCAAGGCCGCGAGAGTCTTCGTGATCAATTGCGCCACAGCGTCGCCGGAAGAGGAAGGACCAGACTCGGCGTCCGCAACCATCAGATTCTTATTGCTAAAGCCATCGAGAGTGACCCCTTGAAAAGTCGTGCTAACCTGCCACCAATCAGGTTTGTCTGTCTCGCCCAACTTGGTTACCAGTTGGCCCTTTGGGAGAAGCTGCTTCTTGGTCGCTTCACTGACGACTGGTTCAGTCCTCAACCACATCCCGGCTGCGTTGCTGACTCGGAACTTTTGTTGTGCCATTTGAGAGTCTCTCCTTAGCTGAGAGCAGAAACTTGATCGTCCGCCGCGAAGCGCCTTGTATCACGACTTGGCGGGGCACGTCTACGGTCGGTGAACTGTTCAGTTCTCTCTCCGCAATTGATTTGTTATGTTTACGCCATGGCCTCTGAATCCAGAACCGCGATCTTCGCGGCCATTGCCGGCAACCTCGCCATCGCGGCGACAAAGTTCGTCGCGGCCGGGTTTACCGGCAGTTCCGCGATGCTGTCTGAAGGCATCCATTCCGTTGTGGATACCGGCAACGGCGCGCTGTTGCTCCTCGGAGTTCGAAAAAGTCAGAAGCCGGCAGACTCCACGCACCCATTTGGTCACGGCATGGAACTCTATTTCTGGTCGCTGGTGGTGGCGATTCTCATTTTCGCTCTCGGTGGCGGGATGTCCGTCTATGAAGGTGTCACTCATTTGGCTCATCCGCATCACAGCCAGGATCCAACCTGGAACTACGTGGTGCTGGGGTTTGCGATCGTCTTCGAGAGCATTTCGTTCTCCTTTGCGATCAAGGCATTCCGGAAAGAAAAGGGCGACCGGGGAGTCTGGCAAACCATCCACGGCAGCAAAGATCCGACCACGTTCACAATCCTTTTTGAAGACACTGCGGCCCTGCTGGGATTACTCGTCGCCTTCGTCGGCATCTTCCTGGGACATCAGCTAAACAAGCCATACCTGGACGGGGTGGCCTCAATTACTATCGGAGTCATTCTCGGCATCGTGGCTGGATTTCTCGCCTACGAAAGCAAGGGCCTGCTCATCGGCGAGGGAGTGAACCCGGAAACCCTGGCTAGCATTCGCGCGATCGCCGGCGCCGACCCGTCGGTAGCAGAAGTTCGCAAAGCGCTCACCATGCACTTCGGCCCGCAGGAAGTGCTGCTCACGCTGGGGATAGGATTTCAGAAAGAACTCACCGCCGCAGAAATTGCGGAGGCAATCGACGGGCTGGAGAAGAAAATTCGGGATCGGCACCCGGAGATCAAATACATCTTCATCGAAGCCAAGTCGCTGAGGGAAGCTGCCAACGAGGTCGAAGACGAGGTTTAGATCACGCGAAAGGGTATTCCGACTCCCTCTCCCTTTAGGAGAGGGCTGGGAAGAGGGCTTGAGTGCTTCACATCATGCCGAGGAGTTCGCAACATCGATTTTTGAAAATCGCAGAATTGCAGGCCTGACGCCGGTTTCGGTTTCTTTCGATCTAAGGTCGCGCCTAGACGGCTCAGTCGGCGGCACGCTCGTCTCCCCAAAGCGCCTTGACCACTTCTGACCAAGGCACATGCTTTCGAATTGCTGCGGACTTGCCAGGCATAGTGCCAGCTCTGCCCGTTGCCCGCTTCGCAGCTCTGACCAAATCCGGCTTCACGCGCCCAGCCTCGATGAGCCACAACAGCATCTTCGGTTCAACTATGTGATTGTAGGCAAACTTGCCGTCCCGCCTTTTCCCAGTGTTGCGCCCGTATGCACCTCGAGTGTGATACTCGCCGAGCCAGCGTAACCAATGCTCCTTCTGGGTCGTGTACCACTTTTGAGGGTTGATGACGGGCTTATCCGAAGGCAACCGTCGGATTGTCGTTCTGAACTCGCTGATACTGACTGCGTCTCTTTGGGTCGCCATCCTGATTTCCTCAGCTAAGCGTCTTACGGTTATTTCTTCTATCTTTACACCCACTGTTCAGCGTTTCGCTGATGGCGTCCGAAGATACTGCCTAACCCGAGCTGCGACAGTTCTCGAGTTAATCCCCTTCTTAAGACAATAGTCCGATGCAAACCAAACGGTAAGCCGCTTTCTGCCGCGACTCGAGTTGCATCGAGCGCAGACAATAACCAAATGCTCTTCTTTCAGCTTCGGGCGATCCGACCAGCGGAAAGGACCAAGCCGATTAAGATGCTCAATCGTCGCCTTGTCGCTCCGGCAGCCGATCACGCCAAGGTGTGCTTTCATTGTTCGACCACAATACGCACAGACTTTAAACTTCCGTCTGAGTCGGAACTCAACCTCTCTTGGAATTTGCCATCGATTTGCCATTGATTACCGTGATAAGCAGATCAGTCAAACGCTCGGCGGACCTCGCCGGCGCTACTCAGTCCCTAATCTTTCCAAATGGCTCCCAGTCCGACTTCCCACAGTCGTTTATTAAGCGACGGAACATCCTTGTCGAGAATTTCACTCGCCCGCGCTTTCAACACTGCCCATTCCATATTCAGTTGTTTCAGCCGATCCAGCGAAGGCTGATTCACGCGCGGGATATCACTCTCTGTCTGGTTGATCAGAAACAAATAATTCGCGGTGAACTTATTCGGAAAGTTCTCGACATCGTCGTAGGCCTTTGATTTGCGCTGCACCATATCCTCGTCCCAGGCCTTCATTTTCTTTTGCAGTGCCTCGCCTTCTTTTTTGACGGCGCTGAATTTATCGCCGGCGGGTAATGAACTGAGCAGCGACTCCAACTGTTTCTGTTTTTCGTACAGGCTGTTTATCATGCGGTGCATCGACGCGAGTTCGGTCTCCATACCCAACATGGTCTGATGATATTCCATGTAGGTTGAGGCGTTCGTAGGATAGAGAGGATTCGCAAGTATCTCTGTTTCAGTAGAGATCGTCTGGTCGCCCATCTTCACGGTAATAGAATATTTTCCCGGCGGTGCTTTATGTCCCGCGTAGTTGCTCTCGACATATACTCCGGGCACGCCCGGCATCGTCGGATAACGCATGTCCCAGACAAACCTGTTCAGACCTTTCGATTTTGGCAACAGCGGATCCGGCTTGGGAGCACCATCGTATTTCGTAAGCTTATCATCAGCTTTCGAAGAAAAGCTGCGAACCGTATTTCCGGCCGCGTCTTTGATCTCCATCCTGATTTCGTCAGTCTTTTTCAACTCGGGTAGTTGGTAGTAAATGACAACTCCGGTTGCCGGATTCACGCCCCTGAGTCTGTTCGCTCCGGTAAACTCATCGCTCGTCTCATCCAGTTCGCTGGATCCATTTACGAGGTAGGCATTGTCGGGTCGGTAGATATTGAAAGCCGGCGCGTCCTTTTTGTACTGACGAATGACACTCAAGTCATCCAGAATCCAAAACGATCTTCCCGAAGTAGAGGCGACCAGGTTTCCCTTGTGGATCCGGAGATCAGTTATGGGAGTAACGGGTAGGTTCAATTGAAACGGCGACCAATCCCTGCCCCCATTCCACGACAAGAATAGACCGATCTCAGTGCCCGCAAACAAAAGGTCCTTGCGCCCCTCATCCTCGCGCACGACGCGGGTAAATGCGTTGGCAGGTAGGCCACTGTCGATCTTTGTCCACGTGTTTCCATAGTCTGTGGTCTTGTATAAACCCGGAGTGTGGTCGTTGAATTTATATCGGGTGGTGGCGATGTAAGCAGTTGCTTTGTCGTGCGGCGATACTTCAATGGCATTGATCAAACATTCTGCCAACCCGGGTGGGGTTACGTTTTTCCAGTTGGCGCCACCGTCCCGAGTCAAATAGACAAGCCCGTCATCACTGCCTGTCCAGATCACACCTTTTTCGTGAGGCGACTCAATGACATAACTCAGCGTGCCGTAATTTTCCGCGCCGACCTCTTCGTTGGTGTATGGCACTCCGGCTCTGCCTTGCTTTTCCTTTTCGTTGCGGGTCAGATCAGGTGAAACTTCTTTCCACGATCTGCCCATATCACTCGTCTTCAGCAAGTATTGCGAGCCGTGATAGTAAGTATTGGGTTCGTGTTTGCTCCAGATGATGGGAGCATTCCAGTTGAAACGATACTTGATGTCTTTCGCATCCATTCCCAGATACTGAATGGGCGCCGCCATAATATTCGTGCCGGCTTGCGCTCGGACATCGAGCACCTCGATCGTTCCCTGATAACTATCGCCGAGAACATATTTGGGATCATTGGGATCAAATGCGAGGAAGGCACTTTCACCGCCGGCCGAGTATGTCCAGCTTGCCGTGGTAATTCCGCCGCTTCCTAACTCACGACTGGCAATGGAAACAGAGGTATTGTCCTGTTGCCCGCCATAAATGCGATACGGAAATTGATTGTCTACATTGATGCGATAAAACTGCGCCGTCGGCATGTTGCTCTGCGTGCTCCAGCTCTTTCCGCCGTTGAAAGTTATCGCGGAGCCGCCATCGTTCGAGATGATGAAGTTGTTTGGATTGTCGGGGTTGATCCAAAGGTCATGAAAATCGCCGTGCGTGCCGGACAAGTTCTCCCAGGTCTTGCCGCCATCCATCGAACGCAGGGCCGGCGCGCTCATTACGTAAATTGTGTTTTCATTCTTCGGATCGATGAACAGCTCAATGTAATACCAGGCTCTCTGCACCAGACGGTGGTCATTGGTGATCCGGCTCCACTTCTTACCGGCATTACTCGAGACAAATAATCCGCCGGCTTCCTTATCGGAATCGCTTTCGATCAGGGCATATACTTTTTCAGGATTCGAACGGCTGACCGCGATCGACATCTTGCCCATTTCTTCCGGCAAGCCTTCTTTCATCTTCTCCCAGATGTCGCCCTCATCGGTAGATTTATACAAACCGCTACCCGGACCGCCACTGATCACCTTCCACGGGAGCCGGCCGTGTTCCCACATCGCTGCATAGAGTATCCTTGGATTATTCATGTCCATTGATAGTTCCGCTGCGCCGGTCTTATCGTCCACAGACAAAACGTGCTTCCAACTCGCTCCACCGTCAATGGATTTATAGACACCTCTCTGCGATGAGTGGCTGTATAGGGCGCCCTGGGCCGCGACCAGCACTATTTTGGGGTCTTTAGGATCGATGACGATCCGTGAGATGTGCTGCGTCAATTCCAATCCAATCCTCTTCCATGTCTTTCCAGCATCGGTTGACTTATATACGCCGTCCCCTGGATGGGTCATCACACCGCGAACCGCGTGTTCACCCGTGCCCACATAGACGACATTCGGATCGCTTTCCGAAACAGCCACGGCCCCAATGGAACCAGACTTAAAATAACCATCCGAGACATTTCGCCAGGAGATTCCCATGTCATCTGTTTTCCAAAGACCGCCACCGGTCGTGCCCATGTAATAAGTCTTTTGATCGCCGACGACTCCGGTTCCACAATTGGACCGCCCACCGCGAAACGGACCGATGGATCGCCATTTGACTGTTTTGAAAATGCTGTTGAGATCGTCGGCAGCCGCGGGTTGCGGAACTTGCGCGGACAGATGGCCCACAAAGAAGCAAAGAGCAAGTATCGAGAGTAGGTGTTTCGACATGGAAAGAATCCTCACCAAGAAAGATTTTGCCAGATGATACACGACTAGACCGCTTTTGAGATCGTGTTCATTTGATTTACTAGCGAATCTTCGCCGTAGTGGCAGAGCGTCCGATTGGCAAATTCAACGCCGAAGGTGTTTGGCAAATCCAACGCCGAAGGTGTTCGCTAATCTGAGCCCAGGGTTTGCTTTGAAACCCTGGGGGGATAACGTTGAAATTCATTTCGTCGCAACTCTGAAGGAGTTGCGACGGGGGTTGCGATGCGGTGGACGGCGGCGCAACCCTTTCAGGGTTGCGTCTTCCGAAAAATTGCACCGCGTGATCCCAGGGTTGCCAGAGCGCAACCCTGGGCTGGAATTCGCGAGCGCTTTCAACGTTAAGGTACCCACCCCCGTTGCGCTCGATCAGTTCGTTCCCTCAACGGCTACCCATGTCCCATTGAAGGCTGCTGTCCCACAAAGAGCGTCGATTGTCAGATTATCCGTTACATCATTGATGCTCTCGCCGGCATGTTGTTGGGCCACCGCTAATTGAATTCCAAGTCGATCATGCCCCCACCCGTGCGGAATGCTTACGACCCCAGGCATCATTTCCTCGGATATCTCGAACGGCACCACGATGCATCCTACTCCTGATCGCACCAGGACCTTTTGATCTGAGCTCAGGTGGCGCTGCGCAGCATCCGTTGGGTGCATGAGTATTGTGCATTGGGGTTTACCCTTAACTAATCTTTGACTGTTATGCATCCAGGAGTTGTTACTGCGAAGCTGTCGTCGTCCAATCAACAGCAGATCGCCGTCGGTGTGCCTAGACGCATTATCAAGCAGTTTTGCCTTCACACGTTCGACATCTTTCACCAGCACTTCCGGCGCTAACTCAATGCGTTTGTCAGAAGTACGCAACCGTCCCGGTAAGCAGGAACCGAGCGGACCAAGATCGATTCCGTGGACCGTTCTCTTGAGTTTTCGCAGAGTCAAACCCTTCGAAAAAGGATTCACCTTCGCGCCGTAAGGTCCAAAACGCAAACCCAAATCCAGGATTCTTTCAGGTCCAAAGAATCGTTTCATTAACTTTCGTTTCATACTTCGGAGCAGACCTGAGTGCTCCATACGTGTTTGCAATTCGAAAAAGATCTCCCAGTCATGTCTCGTCTCTCCGTCTGGTTCAAACAGAGCAGGTGAAAACTTGGTCGTGTTACGGATTGCCAGCAGATGAAAGGCCAGATCATAGTGTCCCCGCTCGAGCGACGAGCTGGGAGGCAAGATAATGTGCGCGTGCCTGGTCGTTTCATTGATATACGGATCGATTGAGACCATGAACTCAAGGCCGGCGAGCGCCCGATCCAACTCACGGCCATTGGGCGTTGATAGCACGGGGTTCCCGGCAGAAGTTACCAGGGCTTTAATCTGTCCCGGACCTTCCGTCAAAATTTCTTCGGCCAACGTGACCACCGGGAGTTCTCCGGCAAATTCAGGTAGGTTTCGCACCCGGCTGTGCCAGCGGGCAAAACTACCTCGCGGCGCCAAGCCTTCGGGTGCTGTTATTGGGTCAAACGCTGGACGGGTAAACATGGCGCCACCCGGGCGATCTAAATTACCAGACACGGTATTCAGCACATTAATCAACCACTGACAAACGCCCCCGAACTCCTGAGTGCTGACACCGATTCTTCCATAGCAGACGGCGGACTCGGCGGAAGCAAATTCTCTCGCCAGGAGGCGTATCTGACTGGAGTCAATTCCGGTAGTTGAGGCCACCTTCTCCGGAGGAAACTCGGCCACCAGATTGCCGATGATATCCACACCTTTAGTAAATGAAGCCAGAGGCCCTACGGCGGTTAACCCTTCATCAAAGACAACGTGCAGCAGCGCCAGCAGCAGAAGCACGTCTGTCCCCGGACGGATAAACAGATGGCGGTCGGCCAATTTGGCAGTTTCGGTGAAACGCGGATCGATGACTATTACTTTGCCTTCCCGCTGGCGAATTTCCTGTAACCTCCGACCCACACCAGGAGCAGTCATCATGCTGCCATTTGAGACCGCCGGATTCGCCCCCAGGATTAGAAACAAGTCTGTGCGGTCGAGATCCGGGACGGGGAGAAGCAGTTGGTGACCGAACATTAAGTAAGCGGCTAAATGATGCGCCAGTTGGTCGACCGAGGTTGCGGAAAACCTATTCCGCGTGTGCAGGCTGCGGATAAAGCCTGGTGCGAATAGCAGAGCGCCATAGTTATGAACGGTGGGATTACCGAGGTAAGTTCCGATCGCATTCCTCCCGTACTTCCCGTGAATGCGCTTGAGGTTCTGCGTCACCTCGTCAAAGGCTTCGTCCCATCCGATGCGTTGCCAACCATGTTCAGTGCGGCGGACGGGATATTTGAGCCGGTCTTTATCGAAGTGAAGATCTCCCAAGGCAGAGGCCTTCGGGCAGATGTATCCGCGGCTGAAAGGGTCGTCTTTGTCACCGCGGATGTCGAGACGTTGGTCGGCTTGAACAGTGATTTCGATGCCACATATCGCTTCGCAGAGATTGCAACTGCGATAATGAACGGAGCTATTGTCGGCGTTTCTCATGGCTGGCAAATTCTTCAGTCGCTTCGCGCGAGCATCTTGGCGCGGAGCCATCTGGAAAAGTAAATCGACAGCTTAGCATCCCTGGCTTGGCTTGCCCATTGTGAATTTGCCCTGCGAGGCAGAGTGCAAGATATCGAGGACAACCGGAGCCGGGCCCGCGATTCCACGATCTTGCTTGACGCTAAGCGGCGAAGAGATGTCCTCAGTATCAATGGGCCAGTGGCTTTTTGCTGCCTACTGCCGTCTGCCTACTGCCGCCTGCTTTCTTCGGCCAGCATTTGCATTCATCAAGCGCAAAGATCAATCATAAGTCATGCCGAAGAGTTCGGAACATTGATGATTTGAAAATCGCAGAATCGCAGGTCCGACCGGTTTCGGAGTCCCAATTCCCGCTGGGTAATACGAGACCCCGAATCTTAGCTGGTGGATTTTCCTGCCGACGCTCATTTCGCCATCCTGGCGGATTGACATTAGCGCTCGATTGTTCAGAGAGAAGTCAACCTCCTCTCAAGTTATTGCTTGACTTTTAGTTTACGTGATATCGATGATGCATTTACTACTATCAGCTCGGGGGGGGAGCCTGAGCGAAACCTATCGGACCGGCTAAGGACGTCGCCATCGCTAGGACGTCCCTACGGTTAATCGCAGTCATAAGGAGGAGTCATGAACACCTTTGGAACCGCCACCGTCGTCACCGCCCTTGCCGTAATCGCGGGTAGCCTGCTCTGTGGCTGCAGCAAGTTTAGCGAGTCCGTCCGCGACGAATCTGCTGGCATGAATGGCGGATTCGAAATTACGAAATCTGGCCTTCCCGTGAACTGGCTTGTCTATTCGCCGAAGACGATCCCGACGGGAGACTATGACCTCATCATCGATACTGCCGAGTACCGGGGTGGCAAGCAGTCGCTCAAGTTCGTGGTGCGTCAATGCTCTCCTGTTGGTGGATGGCATTCGCCTGGGCTCAGCCAGGGGTACGCCGCGACTCCGGGCACGAGCTACGCGGTGGGTTTCTGGGCGAAGAACGATGGCGCAGAGTTTCTTGCAAAGATTGGAGGAGTTACTGCCACCCAAGGTCAGTATGAAACGATAGTCAGGTCAAGCGAGACCATCGCCACATGGAAGCACTATGAGCACGAATACACGATGCCCCAGGGGTTCGATCGGATCCGATTTGAGCTTAATATCTTGCGGCCTGGCACTTTCTGGATTGACGACGTAACGATCGGTGGCATCAAGTGATAACTGGACCGGAAATCGGGGTCAGGCCTGCGATTCCGCGATCTTACTTGACGCTAAGCGGCGATAAGATTTCCTCGGGCAGCACTTGCATTCATCAACCGCAGAGATCAATTACACGTCATGGCCGACGAGTTACGAACCGATTATTGAAAATCGCAGAATCCCCGGCGCAAGAGCGAAGCGTAATGCGCCAACGACGTTTGTGGACCTAGACATCTGAGTCAGGCCTGCAATTCTGCGATCTTGCTTGACGCGAAGCGGCGATAGGACTTCCTGGGCCAGTACTTGCATTCATCAACCGCGAAGATCAATCACACATCATTCAGAGGAGTTCGGAACAGTGACTATCGAAAATCGCGGGCGTGATGGATTCGTTTACACAAACTGACCGGCGGCGAACGCCGAAGCCCACGCCCACTGAAAATTGTAGCCGCCCAACTGGCCGGTCACATCCACTACTTCGCCGATGAAATAAAGTCCCGGCACGCTCTTGGCTTCCATGGTCTGCGAGGATAGTTCCGCGGTCGAGACACCGCCGGCCGTCACCTCCGCTTTCCTGAAGCCTTCGGTTCCCGCCGGTGTGACCTGCATGTTACTTAAGCGTTCGGCGACTGCTTCTATCTCAGGCTTGTTGAATTGCCTGAGCGGCCTCGAGGTCGCGAACAGATCACACCAAACTTCGGCAAAGCGCTTCGGTAAGTAACGTGAAAGCAAGCTCGCGAGTTCAATTTCAGAACTCTGATTCCTAACTAACAGATCTAAAACATCTTCATCGGGCAACAGATTGATTGCGACGGGCGCGCCCGCCTTCCAGTATGAAGAGATTTGCAGAATCGCGGGGCCGCTTAGTCCACGATGAGTAATCAAAATGTTCTCGCGAAACTCGTGATGATCACATCTCACTATTGCGTCGACTGAAACGCCACTCAACTTCGCCAACTGCTTCAGCATTTGCGCGCTCAGAGTAAGCGGCACCAGACCCGGTCGCGTTTCTTCAATCCCCAAACCAAACTGCCGCGCAATACGATAGCCAAAGTCGGTTGCTCCCAGCGGCGCGATAGACAATCCGCCAGTGGCAATAACCAAAGAAGCCGCCGCAAGAGTTCCTTGATTGGTTTCTATTCTGAACTGGCCATTCCTCTGAATGCTAAGCACCTGACGCCCGCAACGAATCTCTACGCCTGCCGTCTGACATTCACGCAGTAGCAGGTCGATGATCTGTTGTGAACTGCCGTCGCAAAACAGTTGGCCGAGTTTCTTTTCGTGGTATGCGATGCCGTGTGTTTCTACGAGCGAGATAAAGTCCGCGGGCGGGTAACGCGCGAGCGCTGATTTGCAGAAGTGTGGATTGGCGGATAGGAAGTTATCCGGGTTCGTAAAGACATTAGTGAAGTTGCAGCGACCGCCACCCGAGATGGCAATTTTCTTTCCGACGCGGTCCGCGTGTTCGATGACGAGGACGCGACGCCCGCGTTTGCCGGCTTCAATCGCGCAAAAAAGACCCGCAGCGCCGGCGCCGATGACTATCACATCCCATTTCAACATCGATACTTGGTCGGATCTCCAGTAGGCCAAGCCGGAATCCACAGATTTCGCGGATTACACGGATTCAAAATGAACACTCACAGATAGCTGACCGCTCTCGATGTTTCTTACCTCTGTTTCTTGCTGATTCGTGCATCTGCGTAAGCTATGCAATCTGTGGATACTCAGCCCCTGCTAGTTCGCCATCGCCACCAGCGGCAACTCAACATAGCTCGCCTGCCCCGGCGCGTGATAGATGCGCTGCGTGGCCTTTCGATAATCCTCCGGCTTGGCCCAAAAGATGTTGGGCACAAACGTCTGCGGGTTGCGATCGTAAAGCGGGAACCAACTCGATTGCACCTGAATCATGATTCGATGGCCAGGCAGGAAGACATGGTTCGCCGTCGGCAGACTCCAACGATAAAGCAGAGGCTCATTCGCCTTGATCGGCTTGGGCGTTTCCAAGCTCTCGCGGTAGCGACCGCGAAAGATGTCCATTGAGATCGCCAACTGGTATCCGCCCATCTTCGCATCGCCGGCGACTTCATCCGGATAAACGTCAATCACCTTCACTACCCAGTCGGAATCAGTGCCGCTGGTCGAAGCGATGAGGTTCACGATCGGTTCACCGCTAATCTTCACCGGCTCTTTGAGTACATCGGATGTGAAGGCCAATACGTCGGGCCGGCCTGATGCTTCGCGCTGATCGTCGACCAGCCAACAGGGCCACTGCGCGCACGTATCGTAACCGCTCGGTTTAATCGGCCGGGACCGAAACGGCACCGGCTTCGCTGGATCAGAAACGTATTCCTCAAACTGAGAATCGTTCCCATTTGGAGCCGTAAATGTGGTTTTCAAACTAGCGTTGAGATAAAGCGGCGTACTCTTGACGGTGCATCCTTTCGCGCAACCACTCGGCCATGAATTGAGTTGCAGCCAATGGTTCGTCCCGGTTTCAAACGCGGTCACCGGCGCGACATCCAACTTTGGCGCATCGTCTTTCAAATAATGATCGAGGAACGGACGCAGAATGTGCTGACGAAAATAGAGCGCAGTGTCGCTGTTGAATTTCACCGCGCCGAGCGTGCTGCCATCGGCTATCTCCTGACCGTGATGCCACGGCCCCATCACCAGAAACACTTTGTCATTATTCGTGTCCTTCGGTTCGATCGCTTTGTAGACCGCGGGCGCGCCGTAGATGTCTTCCTGATCCCAGAGACTATGAACCAGCATGACGGGCACCTTCAGCGGCTGTGCCGCGAGAATCTTGTCAACGGCTTGATCGCGCCAGAACGAATCGTAGTTGGGATGCTCAATCACCTTGCGCCAGAACCCAACCTGTTCCAGTCCGCGCCGCCGTCCCAACTCGCCCGCCGAGCCCGCCTGCAGGTACATGTCATAGTCGTCAAAGTTGCTCGTCCACCATTTGAAATCATTCGTGCGCGAGCCATCCTGTTCATAAATGTATGGCATGTTCTGTTGCCGGAACGCGCCGTTGTGAAACCAGTCATCGCCCATCCAACCATCAACCATCGGATTCATCGGCACTGAAACTTTCAATGCCGGATGCGGATTCACCAACGCCATCAAAGGCAGAAAGCCATCGTACGAAATGCCGAGGATGCCAACCTTGCCGTTGCTTTCTGGGACGTTCTTGACCAGCCAGTCGATCGTGTCGTAAGTGTCGGTCGCGTGATCTACCTTGGTCGGATTCAAAGGCCCTCGCAATGGGCGATTCATGACATAGTCGCCCTCCGAACCATACTTGCCGCGCACGTCCTGCACGACGCGGATATAGCCGCCCTCGACGATCACCTCAACCGCGTTGTCATAGCCGTTGAGAATCGGGCCGAGATGCGAGCTGGCCGCATGGTTGGTCAACTCTGTCGCGTTGTACGGTGTACGCGTCAAAAGGATCGGCGCGCGCTTCGCACCTTTGGGCACGAGGATGACCGTGTGCAGCTTCACGCCATCACGCATCGGAATCATCACTTCGCGCCGCACATAGTCGAACCCATCATTCGTCGGGGTGAATGTTTGCGGCGTCTCACTGGGCAGAGTCTGCGGGCGGGCCGTTGATGAAACGAGAAAAAGCAGGGCGATCAAGCCAAGCGTCTGAACATTCTTTTTAGTCATCTGTTAGGTTGTCCTCAAGCTACGGGTCTGCGAGAAAGCGTCAGCGAAGTGTTTATAGCTTATGAGAGGTGAGAAGTGAAGATGAGGCGTGTATTGTGTGGGCGGCTCCGCCGGAGCACAGTGCGGAAAGCCTATGGCTTTCCGGCCAGCGACTCTTCATGACTCAGCGCGAGGCTGAGCCTCGCGCCAAGCCAAATCGAAACCCTCTCGGTAAGGCAAAGCCTTACCGCACTGGGCGGCGGCGAAGCCGCAAGCATCACGCCCGCGTCAACTGTCGATACTTGATCCGATGCGGCGTCTCTGCTTCAGCGCCCAGACGCGCTTTTCGATCCTCTTCATAGTCTGAATAGTTTCCTTCGAACCAAACGACCTTGCTATCGCCTTCGAAGGCGAGCATGTGCGTTGCAATGCGATCCAGAAACCAGCGGTCGTGCGAAATCACCACCGCGCATCCGGCAAAGCTTTCCAGCGCCTCTTCCAAGGCGCGCAGCGTGTTCACATCGAGATCGTTTGTCGGCTCGTCGAGCAGCAAAACATTCGCGCCTTCTTTCAGCATCTTGGCCAGGTGGACACGGTTGCGTTCTCCGCCGGAGATCATGCTGACTTTCTTTTGCTGGTCTGAGCCAGAGAAGTTGAAGCGCCCGACGTAAGCGCGCGAATTCACTTCCCGCGTCCCGAGTTTCAAGACGTCAGCGCCGCCCGATATTTCTTCCCAGATGGATTTGTTTGGATCCAGCGTGCGGCTTTGATCGACGTAGGCCAACTGCACCGTTTCGCCAATTTTGATTTCGCCGCTGTCGGGCTTTTCCTGGCCAGTGATCATGCGAAACAGAGTCGTCTTGCCCGCGCCGTTCGGACCAATCACACCGACGATCCCGCCGCGCGGCAGCTTGAACGTCATGTCGTCCACCAAAAGGTTATCGCCATAGCCTTTGTTAACCGCTTCGGCTTCGATCACCACATCGCCCAGACGCGGCCCCGCCGGAATTTGAATCTCAAGATCCTCGCGTCGCTTTTCTGACTCCTGTCGGAGCAAATCCTCATAGGCATTGACGCGCGCCTGGCCTTTGGCGTGACGGGCCTTGGGCGACATGCGAATCCATTCCAGCTCGCGCTGCAAAGTCTTCTGCCTTTCGCTCTCGGACTTTTCTTCGCGCCTGAGACGTTCTTGCTTCTGTTCCAGCCAGCTCGTGTAATTCCCTTTCCACGGAATGCCCGCCCCGCGATCCAACTCCAGAATCCAACCGGCGACGTTGTCGAGAAAATATCTGTCGTGCGTCACGGCGATGATCGTGCCGGCATAACTCTGCAGGTGATGTTCGAGCCATGCGACTGATTCGGCATCCAGATGATTCGTGGGTTCGTCCAGTAACAAGATGTCGGGTTTCTGAAGCAGGAGACGACACAGCGCGACGCGTCGGCGTTCACCACCAGAAAGGATTTTCACTGGCGTCTCGGGCGGCGGGCAGCGGAGCGCATCCATGGCCATCTCAAGCCGCGCATCGAGGTCCCACGCGTCCTGATGATCCAACTTCTCCTGCACCTCACCTTGCCGCGCTAACAGCTTCTCCATATCCTCGTCGGACATTTCTTCGCCAAACTTCGCGTTAATTTCGTCGAACTCTTTGAGCAAAGCGACGGTTTCTTTCACAGCTTCTTCGACGACTTCGCGCACGGTACGCGAATCATCGATTAAAGGTTCCTGTTCCAGAAAGCCGACGGTGTGCCCCGGCGAGATCACGGTCTCACCGTTGAACTCTCTATCGACGCCGGCGAGGATGCGCAGCAGAGAAGACTTCCCTGATCCGTTGAGTCCAATGACGCCAATCTTCGCGCCGTAGAAATAGGACAGGTAAATGTCTTTGAGGACGGCCTTCTTGTCATAGAACTTACTGACGCCGACCATCGAGTAAATGATCTTGTTTGGTTCAGTGGTCATAAATTTGTAGCAAACTAGAGTCTGCGCAACCTCGACTTGCTTGTCATAGAAGGTCCGATCAGAGCCATTCCTGTTCGTTGCGCTACTCTCGGGGTCCCGGAGTCGTCCTCGGGTGGCTGCGGTTGAACTCATCAATGAAGGCCTGCGTCAGATCGATAGCCGGCACGGCCGTTAGAATAACCGGCAAGAGCTTGCTCATATCGAGCGTCATGGTGATGCCGCGTTGTTGGGCAAACTGATCCATGACCGCGCCTATCTGCTTGGAAATCGGAGCGATGACTTGCTCATATCGTTTGGAAACATCCTCATCCAGACGCTCCTTCTTGGTGGTGGCCTCCTGCTGCAGGCGTTCGCCCTCGGCCTGCTTTGCTTGAATTGTCTTCTGATCAACTACCGCGACCTGCCTGAGCTTTGTGATTTCATTGGCCAACGCGTTGAGGCGGGTCGCGAGGTTATCGAGTTCGTCCGTCCGTGGCTTGAATTCGAGCTGGACCTTTTTGGCCGCGTCGACATAGAGGAAAATGCCGTTCTTTTCGTCGCCAAACATGCCCGTGTCTATCAAAGCAATTTTGCTTTGCGGCACCGCAACGTTACTAGCCACTGGTGTCGCGGCCGGTCTGGGTAAAGGCGTCGCCATCGGTTTGGGGAAAGGTGTTGGCGTCGGTGTTGGTCTGGGCGCGGTCGTCTGTGGCTTTGGCTGGGCCGTGACCGAGATAGTTATCAAACCCAGGAAGCTGAGCGCGACGAAACTCAAACAAATTCTTTTCATAACTTTCCTTTCCTACATAAGGTCTTCATCAGATTACACAGATGCTAAGAAGGAAAAAAGGGAGGCCCTGGCGAGTGGGACTCCGCCCTCACCGCTTTCTGCGCACACCGAGGATGCCTGTGAACACACCCGCCACTTCCATTAGGGCGAGCAGAACTGCTGTTACCTGGAATGGCGTGGCCCAGGCATGAGATCCAAGTGATGCTACATTGTCTGCGCCCACAGCGATGAAGTGATAGTAGCCGCCAAATACCAGCGCGCCCGACATCGAGCCCAACAATATCAAGAAACCGCCGCGCCTCCGCCGCCAAAGAAGGTAGCCGGAAACCAGAGGCAGCACGGTGATCACCACCAGCACGTAAACGCTCTGCCATGCTTCCAGGGCAATGTGTAGATCGCCGTGCGCGGCGCCATGCACCCCGCCCACGACGAAATGGAGCACGACGATCAATACGCCGACAGGTTCAAGAGGGTAGCGAGTGTTTTTCAAAGGAGCACTCATCAGTGTGGTTATCTGAGTCCGTGATCTGTTTTCATGGCTTAGGCTTCGCGTATCCCTTATCGGCGATCTCTCGCGCCTTGAGGTTCGGGTTCGGCGTCCCTTTCACCTTGACCTCTCCATCGATCTGCTCATAGCCCTTCAGTCCTTTAACAACCAGGGATTCGCCGGTGACCTTGCCGTCAGTTGTACATAGGTCGTTGCCGCTATATTGATAGGTTCGCATGATCACAGCGAAAGGCTTTCCATTCGCCAAACGCCATTCCACATTCTTTTGCTTCCAATTCACTGTCTGCATCGCTAGCGAAGAAGTCTCTTCGCCTTTGGTGATGCTGAAAATCGAAGCACAAGCCGAGTAGTAAATATAGACATCATAGCCGCCGGGGCCTTTGCATCGCGCGGGAATGTCCTGACCGTTCTTTTCTGCCTCGCGCTCTTCCTTCTTCGTCATGCCGCTGCCGCATTTTGTCAACGCAGTGTACACGCTCGAAAAGCGCGTCGCGCCTTGCGTCCCGAGATTTACCGCTGAAGCCGGCGCGGTGTTGTTGCCGGCAAGCGAAGTCACGCCCAGCGCAATCGCTACTAACAAGACCGTGGTTCTCATTCCAATTTTCTCCTTTGTGATCATGAGCTATAGGTAAACGTATGGCGCGCCTTGTATCACGGTTCGCGACCGCTCTTACGGCGCGAGCACGAGACGCCCGATCATTCCCCGCGCGCCGGCGGCCCAGGCAACTCGTGCGTTGCGAACAAAGCTCAACGTATCAAATCCGGGGCCGTCCAGTTGAATCCAATTGCGGCCGTCGTCTACAGAATAGTCCGCGCCCGCAGGGCCGACGGCAACGAGCGCCGGCGTCTTCATTCCCGGCACATAGGCCACGACCGATCGAAAGCCGCCTAATCCTTTCACCAACGTCCAGGTCGCGCCACCGTCGTTTGTGACGGCGAGATTATTGACCGCTTCTTTCTCCTTCGTGTAGTCACCACCGACAATCACGCCGTGCTTTGCATCACGAAAAGCCACTGAGAAGATTCCCGCCGAAGCGCCTGCCGCGAGCGGCGTCTCGGCAATCTTCCAGGTGCGACCACGATCGTGTGTGTGCAGCACGCGCGCCGTCGCCGCCGCGCCCAAACCGATCCATGCGTCGGATTTTCCGAGTACTGAGATGTTGGTACCGCTGGCCGCAAACGCACCTTCGTTTGGCAACGCCGGGGGCAAAGCGTTCGCCGGAACACGTACCCAATCGCGCCCGCCGTTCTTGGTCGTCAGAATGCAAAACCTTCCGCCAATTGAATCGCCAATCACGATGCCGTGCGACGCATCCCAGAAAGACATCGCATCGTAGAACGCTTTTGGATCGTCGTTCTTGAATTGGAGGGTCCACGTCACACCAGCATCGTCCGTCTTGTAAATGCGCGACGCAGGACCGTTGCCGATGCTGAGGACATACGCGATGCGCTCATCGATCGCATCAACGTCACGAAAGTCAACAGTGTCGGTCGTCACTGTCAACTTTTGCCAGGTCGCGCCTCCGTCGCTGGTGCGCAACACCGTGCTGCCCGCACCGCTGGCCCAGGCCACGCGATCGCTGACTGCGCTCACACCGCGCAGGCGCGCCGTGACGCCGCTGGTCTGCATAGTCCATTGCGGCGGAGTAAGGAGCAGGATTGTTAGGAAGAGTATGAGTCTCATAGACGATCAAAGACATTTTCCATTTGTCATTTTCCATAATTTTCCATTTCTCATCTGTCATTCTGTGGCCTGGTCATAAAGATGACAAATGAAAACTGTCAAATGACAAATGGAAAATGCTACCTAGATCCCCGCGCGGTCTTTTGCCTTCTGAATAGTTGCCGCCATCACGTCGCGGTACCTGTCAAAAGTATCATCCACAACTTGCAAGGTGGGAATTGCATTCGGGCTGAGCGAGAGCGTCTCCGGATTGAAGCGTCCGAATCCTGATTCGTGGACGCCACTGCTGCCCCGGCCGGGCGCGGGACTGCTCAGGTGCTGAAAGAATCGTGAGTATTTTTGCCAACGCTGACCGCCGCCCGCATGGTAAACGGGGATGAAACCGTGCAGCGCGTCGTACGGCATCTCGCCGACGCACAATACGTTCGGATGTTTCGCGCGCAGATTCATCACCAAACGTCGCGTGCCTTCGTGCATGTCGCCGTGAGTGTCGTTGACGTGCCCACCCACGATGTCGAGAAAGTAAGCATCAACGCCGAAGCGCTGAATAATGTCTGAGATGCGCCCCTCCAGCCAGTTGCGCCACGAGTCGACACCAAGGTTCATGTAAGTCAGCCAGCCATCCTGATGTCGATCGTTGTTCCAGTCGACCCAGTTGAGGTTGTAGACGTCGCCGTCGATCTTGATCGTCGACGCGTTGGCAATCTTTGGCCACACCGGTTGCTTGCGATTCGCGGCATTGGCGCCAAACATCGGCATCATCTTGAATCCGAGCCTCTGTCCTTCCTGTATGAGTTTTCTGAATCCGTCTTCGCCGCCCATTCGTGCGGGAACCTGGTAGTTCGGATAGTCCCAGTAATAGCGCCCATCCCATGAAGACAGAAACACCAGTACGCGTTCGCCCGGAATCTGCGTCGCCATCCATTGAAGAATCTCAAGCATCTTCGCGTAATCGTTGAATTTGAATCCGGTGTAATGCATGCCGTGCAGCGTCGTCACCATCGCGATGCGCCGCATCCATGCCGGCACATCAGTTCGCGTGTCCCACGCCGGCAGATTGAAAGCGTTTTCGACAAAGGTCATATGCGATTGCACTGCGCCCTCGAAAGTTTTGGCGTAAGCCAGACGCCAGCGCGGCACCGTGACTTTGCGATCGCTGCGCCAGCCGTCGTGCTCGTAGATTGCTTCGACGCGATAAGTTTTTTCGCCCGGTTGAAAATAGAAACGCTTGGGCCGGACCTTGTCGTCGAGCGGCTCGATGAGTAAGAAGTCATCTGCCGGACCCTGCACGATCGCCAATGGCGTGCTCATGCTGTTGGCCGCGCCCGGGCCGTGCAGGTCGCCGCCACCAAAGGGATACGCGGCAAGAATCTCGTTGTCTTTCTGATCCGTCAGGGCGCCGCCGCCTAGTGAAACTTGTCCGCGGGCGACATCGCGAATGACGGTCGTCACGGTCTTGATGGGCTGATCCATTTCCACGGTTACGTCCCACTCGATCTTGCCGATCGAGCGCTGAAAGGTCGCCGTGAGCGTGCCCGCAGCCTTCTCTTGCCCACCGGCCCACACAAACCCTGCGCAGTTTAGACGCAGTGTGTCGCCGCTAGCTTCAACGTGCATCTTCTCGCGATCGAGGCCATATGTGTTTTCGCTGGTGAAGACGAGGAAGCCGAATCGATGTTCACCAAAGGCTACGACGGGCTCAGGAAAGTCGAAGCTGAATTTCATGTAGCCGCGCCCGCGCGGCGGAATGAAGACTTCGCTGGTTGAGTTGAGCGCGGTGATCTCGCCGTCAGCGCGAGGTGCTGTCAGAACCACCTGCGGTAGCGGGTGGTTGATCTTGGCATTCACGGACTCGCTTGCGTTTGCGGATTTCAGCAGGCCGCTCGCGCCGATCGCGCCCAGCCCTTTGATCAAGTCACGACGATTCATAGATCCTCTCTCTGTGGCTCTCTGTGCGATCTCCGTGCCTATGTGGTGAGTGTCTTCCGTGATCTTTTCACCACAGAGACACGGAGGAATCACAGAGGCGCACAGAGAAACCCGCCGACCCTAACGCACTGGTGATTCTCACCGCTCAGCATCCGCCCGAATCGTGCGAATGCCAAAGACGGCCCCGATCTCGTTGCCGCTCATGGCCTGGAAACGCACGGTTACCTTCTTCTTTTCCCGCAACCTGTCCAAGGGAATTTTGTATTCGACATCAAAGAAGTGACCGGCGGCGCTTCCCGGCGGATTGCGTTCGATTGTCTGCTCGCCGACGCGCTGACCTTCAACCAAAATTTCGAAAGTCCGCTTCGTGCGCTCTTCGGTGTTGTACGTCACCACCAGAGCGACCGTATTTGCATCGACGGGCAAATCGAATGAGAACCATTTCTTTCCCCGGCGACCCTGCCGCCCCATCACCCGATCGATCGAGCTGTCCTGCCCCTGCTGGTTGAACTCATTTTCGGTTTGCAGTACGCCCGGCTGCACGAAAGCGATCGTGGCGGCCTCCATTCGACGTTGCTTCTCCTGAGCTGCGGCAAACTCGTCAGTTTTCTGCTTCCAGGAATCGTTCGTGTAGAAATCCCAATACAGCGCATAAGCGTGGCGATGCAAACGATAGAAAGGAACGAAGGCGACTTCCTGCGCGCGGCCGTCGAGGTTGCGCCCCACACCCACGCTGCTGAAATTGCCGGGCTTGTCGGATACCAGCCATTCCTTGACGGGCCGCTCTGCCGCGACGAAAGAAGGAATCGGATCGGTAAATGCGCCTCGGCGTTCCGGCCCGAGATCTCCGGCCAGCACCAGCGGTCCCCACACCAACGCCACGCGGTTCGGATTGTCAGGTGTAGCCTCAGCATGAAGCACCTTCGGAAGGACGAGGGCGACGGTGTCTCCGGATTTCCACAACCGCTTTACCTCGACGTAAGTTCCCGGCAGGGACAATATCCGTATGCTCTTGCCGTTTACTGTAATCGCGAAACCTTTGCCGGCCCAAGACGGGCGCCGAAACGCGAGCGTAAGTTGTTTCGGTTTCGCCCGGGTCAGCTTCAGAGAGGCCGACTCGCCTTCAGGAAAGTCAGTGTCCATCGCGAGCTGCACGCCGGCTGATTTCCAATCAACAGTTGAAGGCACGTACAGATTTACCCACAGACGATCGCCCGATTCGTAGTAAATTCCATCGCCATGCAAACCGTGACTTTCCATGCCACTGCCGACGCAGCAGGTGAAGTCGCGAAACATTTCCTGATACTCATGCCGCACGCCGCGGCCTACCGGCACCATGTAACAGGTGCGTCCGTCTTCAGGATCGATCGAGCCGAGCACGTGATTGAACAAGGCGCGCTCTTCGAACTCTGCGTACTTGATGTCCGCGTGGATCGCGAAAAGACGTCGCGTCATCTTCAGCATGTTGTAGACGTTGCAGCTCTCGTCGGTGCGCCCATCAACTCGCTCGCCAAGTTGATCGGGCGGACCAAAGTACTCATCGCGACCGTGACCGCCGGTAACGTAGCTGTGATGCAAAGCGACGGCATCCCAAAAGAAATCCGCGGCCGCGCCGTCTGACTTATCTCCGGCATAGATGTAGCGCATCAAGACGCCAAGTAACTTCGGCACCTGAGTGTTGCCATGCAACCCGCTCAGAATGTCCTGGTGACGTGCGAGCGGATCAAGCACCGCATGATGATCAAAGTGGTGCGAAAGATTCAGCCAGCGCTTGTCGCCAGTGTCGGCGTAGAGATCTGCGAGCACTTCCATCATGCCGCCGAACTCAGTGTTGAGCATCTTTTGAGTCTGGGCTTCGTCGAGCTTGAGCAGAATTCCTTCGGCCCACGCGGCAAACTTCGTCTCGACTTCCAGCGCGGTGCGATTGCCGGTGAAGCGATACGCGTCGCGCAATCCGGCGAACGTTTTGTGCAAGGTGTACCACGGTGACCAGAGACCGTTCAGATCAAAGTAGCTCGAGCGAATGTTGCCGCTCGCCACCTCCTTGAACTTTTCCCGGCCATCGTGTCCCTGAGCGTCCTGCAAAGCCCCGAGATAGCCATCGCCATTCTTGTCCTGGACTTCCTTCAACTCTTTGACGATGTATTCGGCGCGCGCTTTGAATCGCGCGTCACCCGTCGCGGCATACATCAAAGACACTGCGGAAAGGTAATGACCCGCGATGTGTCCGGTAAGATTTCTGCCGTCTCCATCCCAACCGCCATAGCCCTGGGCTCTCGGCTCAAGTCCGGCGCGCTTGCGGTAGTAGGCCAGCATGCGATCGGGTTCGAGCTTGAGCAGGTATTCGCCGTCGAGATCCTGTGCGTGTTTCAGCGGGCCTCCGGTAAGGCGAATGGCCGACAAAGGAACCGGGCGCGCGACATCAGGAATCGCCGGCTTGATCTGCTGGGCCTGCGCCAGACCAGCGACACCCAGAGCAATGCCTGCGATCGTCAGGTGCAGAATCGCCTTGCGAGCAATCAACATTTCAGTCTCAACGCCCTCTCAATCAGATTCGACCCTCGCAAAAACCAAACGAGCGCCTTGTATCACGGTTCGCGCAAGCCTGGCAACGGGCTTGTTACAAATCTGCACTTGAAGTTTCGGTCTCTTAAGACTACAACGATACGCGCAGAGTCTCGACAGACCGGCACGGCCGGTCAGCCCAAACGTACCGGGAGAATCATCGTGAAGATAGCCAAGTACGCCCTGACTTCGATCCTTTTGAGCATTTGCTTTGCTTCGATCGCCAACGCGCAAAAGCTCTCTCCGGAAGAACAGCGAATCGTCAATTATGTCGATGCGCACGCTGCGGAAGCCGTCGCGTTGCTCGAGAGAGTCGTGAACATCGAGAGTGCTACCCAGAACCCGGCGGGAGTAAAACAGGTGGGCCAGGTTTTCAAGAGTGAGTTCGAGTCGATCGGGTTGACCGCGCGTTGGATCGATATGCCGGCGCCAATGAATCGTGGCGGTCATCTGGTCGCCGAAAATCCAAACGCGAATGGCCGCGGCAAAAGGATTCTCCTGCTCGGCCACATCGACACCGTGCTACAGGGTGAGCACTGGCGCCGCGAAGGCGACAAGGCCTTCGGCAACGGCACCTCTGACATGAAAGGTGGCGACGTAGTTCTGCTTTTCGCGCTAAAGGCGCTCGCCGACACCGGCGTGCTGAAAGACATGCGCGTGATCGTCATGCTCACTGGCGACGAAGAAGCTGCGGGCCGTCCCGTCGAAGTCAGTCGCGGTGACATGGTCGCGGCCGCTAAACGAAGCGATCTCGCGCTCAGTTTTGAAGGCGCGCGTGGCAACGATGCGACTGTCGGCCGGCGCGGCAGCAGCTCGTGGATGCTGGAAGTCACGGGCAACACCGGGCACTCTTCGCAGATCTTCAAAGAGCGCATGGGCGCGGGCGCGATTCTCGAAGCGGCGCGCATTCTCAACAAGTTCTACGAACAATTTCACGCGGACAAGAACTTCACTTTTAATCCGAGCCTGATCGTCGGAGGGACTGAGGCCGCGTTGACCGGGACCAGTGGCACGGCGACGGGCAAGACCAACGTCGTCCCGCAGAAAGTGATCGTCCGTGGCGATCTGCGTTTTAGCAACGAAGCCGAGAAGGAGGCCGCTCGCGCCAGGATGCGCGCCATCGTCGCCGCAAGTCTCCCGCGGACGTCGGCGAAGATAAGTTTTGAAGACGGGATACCGGCGATGGCGCCTACGGAAGGTAACTATGCGATCTTGAATCAACTCAGCCAGGTCAGTCAGGACCTGGGTTTTGGTAAAGTCGGGACCGTTGATCCGGCCGACCGCGGGGCCGGCGACATCGCTTATGTATCGAATCTGATCAGCGGGCTCGACGGGCTGGGCGCGGACGGCGACGGGGCGCATGCGCCGGGAGAGTCAGTTAATCTGGCTTCAATGCCAACTCTCACGAAACGCGCGGCGATTCTGATTTATCGTTTGAGTCGACAGTAGTAGGCTTGCTAGCGTGGGGGCTACTGCCCCCACTAACGACATCCCGGCATTCGAAACGCACCAATCCTGCTTGAGTAGCTGATCGCGCCTTTCTTCAGATGGTCCCCGACGTACCAGATCGTACAATCATCGCTTGGGTCAATCGCGGTTTGCGTGTAGTCCTCCCAGCGCAACGTGCTCGTTTGCGACGCTTCGCCTTCGGCCAGCACAGTCTCTCGCAGCGTCAATTGTCCGCGCGGATCGTTCACAAGTCGCGCCGCAAAGCGTTGACCCGTAAAGTTTGGAGTCCCACCAAACGAGTAACCGATGCCGATGTTGCCACGCCGATCAATCGCCGGACTCGCCATCCAGCGATAGAAACCGTCCGGCGCATACGTGCCCTGCTGATAAAGACTGACGCTTCGATCTTTTCCGACTCGGAATTCATACCAGCGCACGCCGCCGCCACCGGCTGAGGTGTTGACGGAATGAACCGCCACGATTGATTCGTGATTTCCGATCCGGCGATAGACCAAACGCGCCATGATCTTGTCGCCTTGCGCATCGAGCCTTCGATCGGTGCCCGGTTGCGGCACGCAATTCGTGAGCTGCCCGTCACATAAATAATGATATGGCGCGACGGGGATCTTCTCGGGCCCGGTCACCTTTGTGTTCGCTGGATTCTGCCAGTCAACGTGGAATTTCCAAACGAAGATCACATCGTCTTCCATGACCTTATTCAATTGCGTCCCACCCGCCGCCATCATGATGTTGGGCGCGCCCTTCGGCGGCAGGTTCTTTCCATCGAGGTCCACGTTGTTGAGAAAGTTGACGCCATCAACTATCACGCACTGTTCGCTGGCCGGTTCACCCTTCAGCATCTTTGCGCGATCCGCGACACACGCATGCTTCTGGATCACTTCGTCGCCGGTGCTGGTGGGAATGTAGTAACCGTCCGGCCAGACCGCCGGACGCGGATAATCCGGAAAGAGAGAGCGCAGAAATTCATAACGATAGTAAGGACCAAACGGATCCGGGCCGACGCTGACTGCGTAACACATTGAGTAAGGCCCCTGCGGACCGGGTGGAGTTGGCTGTCCGCGCGGTTGCGGCGGCGCAGGGGTTGCGGTGGGCGTCGGCACGAAAAGCGGCGCGGCTGATCCGGGCTGATTCTTTTGACCGGGCACACTTACCTGCGCGGGTTCACCGCTGCGCCCGGGTTGCGCTTGATCTGGTCTGACGGCACCGCGTCGAAAGGTCGGCATCACCACGAGCCAGCGATCCGCGAGTTGATCGTAACGAACGACCGCATCGCCATTGTTTGTTCTGTCGCACGCGCCGCCGAAGCCTTTGAAGATCGTGTTGGTGGCGACGGGGCCGTACAGAACTTTCCCGGTCGTGCTGAATTGTTTGCCCTTCTTGGTGAAGATCGCCATCCGCGTGTTGACGATTTGAAAGACGTGGTTCGGTCCAACCGCGAGACTGTTATCGGATGGATTGCGCAGGATGGCCGTGCCCTGCGGGCCGGTGAACCCGACGCCGAGACCATCGAAACTCTCTGCGACCGCAGCCGGCAGCCGAGCGCCCTGGGATTTCTGCTCCACCAAGGCCGCACCAGTTGGGCTGGTCATCACAGGTGGCGTGGGTGTCGGCGAACTTTGCGGTTGGGCATCGGTACGCTTGACTGCTGGGTAAACTGAGTCAGCGTGCGACCTATAAGTCGCAAACACAAAGGCGCCGGCGGTTAGAACAAAAGCAACCGACAGAGGTTTGATGACTCGCAAGAGCATTTCCACGTGAATAGCAGGTCGGTCGATTGGACTAGCCTCGCTTCTTCGCCGGCTTAGGCAGAAAGCCTTTTGTGTCTCGCAGATCTCTGGGAGCCGAAGGGTTCGGCTCCTGTCGCGGTCCCGCTCGTTCCACCCTGTCCTTTTCAATGGCTTCCTTCAAACGCTTCTTCGCACGCTTATTCATGAACGAGAGTATACAGGATCGACGGCGCCGAACCGCCGCGCTAAGAACTGGTGAAAACTCCTGTAGCCAACAATCGCGTTGGAGTATCATGAGCTCGAGTCCACATCCGAAACCACGAGGCAGACATGATCTCATTGCCGGAATCCGACGAAGACTTGCTGCGCGAATGCGAGGTCGATACTTTTCGATCGAGCGGACCCGGCGGCCAGCACGTTAACAAGACAGAGAGCGCCGTGCGTCTCAGACATCTGGGTTCCGGCGTCGTGGTTACTTCTCAGCAGGAACGCAGCCAGCATCGAAATAAGGCGCTGTGTCTACAAAAGCTGCGGGAGAAGATCGAGAAACTGAACTATCGCCCGGCCAGGCGTGTGCCCACGCGCGTGCCGCGCAGCGTGAAGAACCGAACCCTGGAAGCGAAGGCTCGTCGTTCGCGAATCAAACGGTTAAGATCAAAAGCATCAATAGATGAGTAAGTGGTTTGAGGTTACGCCGAAGGTGTACGCCAATTCCCAGCCCAGGGTAACACCCTGGGTAAGCTGGAAGATCTAATCGCCTGAACCCTGAAGGGGTTCGCCAACTTGGGACATGCGTGACGAACACACCCGGTGGCGTGTGTGCGTTCGCGAACCCTTTCAGGGTTCACTTTCTTTAAACTGACTGCTCTAACCCAGGGTGTTACCCTGGGCTAATATTTGCTAACGCCTTCGGCGTTCCCCAGATAGCGTGCGAACTGCTATCCATTCCTTCGTCGTGTATTATCAACTTAAGGGAGACTACTTCATGATCACCGTCGCCAATCGTATCTATGTCACGCCGGAGTTCGCCGATGCGTTCGAAGAAAGATTTCGCAAGCGCGCTGGCCTGGTGGATGGGATGCCCGGCTTTATTTCCAATCAGGTGCTGCGACCCGTCAACGACGGCGATCCATACGTCGTGTTCACCACGTGGAACAGCCGTCAGGATTTTCTCAACTGGGTGCGTTCGGACGAATTCGTCAAAGGTCATGCACAGTCAGGCACGTTGCCTAAGGAGGCGTTCGCAGGTTCGAACGCGCTGGAGGTGCATGAGGTTCTGCAGGATTCCAGCCGCCCTGAGTTAGAGCCGGAGCCAAAGGGCGGACCGTTCAAGATGCATTAGAGGCTGTCCGCAGATTGCACAGATTCAATCTTGGACAAAACACTTACCCGACAACTTCGCTTTTTCATCTGCGTAATCGGCGTAATCTGCGGATGCTTTCTTACTTTTTCCGCACAACCCAATTCGACATCGAGCGCAGGTTCTGCACGACCACAGTCTTCATCGGTTGGAGCCACTCGCCGCCGAGAGACTCCGTCATCGCGAGCAGCATCTGTTCATCGACAAGGAAGCGGTCGCTGCCGTCCGGGAGATGATAGCGCTGCCCTTCAATCGGTCTGACTTTATCTTCCATGCCAATCGTCGAAGCCAGACGGGCAAAGAAGATTCCGCCGGGCTTCAGCACTCGCCACATCTCACGCACCATCGCCAGCCAATGAGCTTCGTCTCTAGCAAAGTGGAGGACCGCGCTGCTGATCACAACGTCAAAGCTTTCGTCGTCGAACGGCATCTGTTCAATAGCCGCGACGCGAAAGTCGTCGGTCGGCAGATGCGGCGCCAGATGCGCGGCCAGCGATCGAATCTGCGCAACCGCTTCGCTCGATTGATCGACGCCACTGACATCAAATCCGCTTCTGAAAAAGTAAACTAGATTCCGTCCGCCGCCACAGCCGGCATCAAGCACGCGCATTTCGGGAGTGAGCCGGCCCTTGAGCAGTTGGTCGAACAGATAGATGTCGATGCTGCCGAATTGTTCCTGCAGATCTGAAGGTGAGGTCATTCGGCTCTCGTCAGAAATTCACACCCGTTGCCGCGAGAATCGCGAGCACGACCGCAATGATTGCTTCACCGGCGATCAGGCCCGACGCCAGTGGAATTCGATAAGCCTTCTCAGTCTCAGGCGACACCTTCGCCCAAACAAGCTGGCAGACACCACCGAGGATGAACGTCAACAAGACCGCGGCGGTAATCAGCATGCCTATCCCCATCGCCGACGGCGAAGGAATATAATCACCCCACTTTTCGGCCAGCAGCGTGAGCAGGATGCCCACCGCAATGCCTATGATCAGACCAACCAGACATCCCTTCGGCAACGCACTGAAACCCTTGGTGAGTAGTTCGGCGAAGCTGGCCCACTTCACGCTGATCGGCGAAGACAATCCATTGGCGCCGATCCCGAACTTATCTCGGAGAATCGGGTAAACGACTGCAGTCGCGATCGAGCCGACCGGCGCGGCGATCAACTGTGCGATGGTCAGGCTGCGCGGGTTTGATTTCAGCAGTTGGCCCGCTTTGAAATCCTGCATCAGAGCTTCAGAGGTAACGGCGATCGTTCCCGTCAGGCCGCTCGAAGACATGTTCACTGGAACATTCCCGGGAGAGATGAAGGCAAAGATCGCCTGCATCATGTTCGACATCGCGCTGATTGGTCCCCAGTTTGTTTCCCCCAAGACGCGCAGACCCACCAACATCAGCGGCAGCGAAAGAATGATCGCGATGAACGAGAGATAAACCGGAATGCCCATGCTGAAGTATTGAACCAGGCAAATCACGACAGCCATGAATATGGAACCGATGACCACCCACCGCATCGGAAAATCGTTGCTCGCCGTCTTGCTTCCCCGGAGGCCGCGAAAAGTCTTGACGATCAAATTCCATTTCAGCACCAGCGACGTCAGTCCACCCGCAACCATCAATCCAGTCGCCGGCCACATCACCCAACGCAACGTCTCTTTGTAAGTTTCGGCGGCAATCATTCCGTGCGCCAACAAATAATGCGGCAGGATGAACCAACTGATCGCCGTGCCGATCGCCATCGCCAGACAGATTCGAAAACCAACCAGCAGACCCGAACCAAAACTCAGCAGGCTGATGTTGAAGCCGATGTTCATGACTTCTTTGCCGGGAAGAAACCACGTGTCCCTGATCCATTTGAAAAACGTCGTGGCCATCATCAACGCGCCTGAGAGAAACGTGCCGATCCCCAGCGCCGCTAGTGGGCCGTGAGTCACCCCAGTCTCTCGACCTTCGTGAAGCACCCTTATGGTTTCACCGGCAGCGAGTCCATCGGCATACGTGAGGTTTTCTTCATCGATGTAATGCCGCCGCATCGGCACTGCCAAAAGAATCCCGAGCAAACTAGCGCTACAAAGCCAGCAGAAGATCTGCAAAGTGTTCAGATGGATTTGCGGATTGAATACGCCCTTTGCGTTCAGCATGTCGAACGCGGCGAGCAGCACGGCCATGAACGCCGTCTGCCCGGCGCTGGTGCCCATCGTCTGCACGATATTGTTTTCGCGCGCGTTGGTTCCAGCCGCCCGCAGGATAAGCACGAGCGCGATGAAGCCGAAGAACGCCGACACCACCGACAGGTTCGGGCCAAAGCCGAGCTTGAGGACGCAGTAGGGATACGCGCTGCCGATGATCAGCGCGACCACAAGTCCGACGATGATCGATCGAACGGTAAGTTCAGGGCTCTTTGTCTGCTCGGCCATGAAAAACTCCTTAGATTGATTCGGAAACGATCCCAGAGAGTTTTGTGACATCCCCGCAGGGGATAAATTCAATAGCCGTGAGCGCCGCCCACGGTTTGGGTGAATAATCCAGTTGATAACGACCCTGTAAGGGTCGGACTGATTCGACCCTTGCAGGGTCGGAAAATGATCGTTCACTCATTCCGGGGACGCGCTGTCCCCGGCTATTAACTCTCACGCTTTCAGCGTGAAGCAAACGCTCTCAGCAGCAACGCTACCACGCCAAAGCGTATCTTCCTCTGCGCGGATCGGCGCCGCCGGAAATTACGCCCGACTTAACGTCGTACATGATCACCGTCGGTGATGAGCCGGTGCCCCACGCAGATTGGATCTTCAACTTGTGACCGCGCGATCCAAGTTGGCTGATCACTTCGGCAGGGATTCGCGATTCAATGTTTAGCAACCCCGGCATGAATTCGTGATTGTCGAACGAGCTGACGTAATGCTGCGTGTCAAAGCGCGGAGCCTCGACTGCTTCCTGCGGATTCATCCCGAACTCGATAATGTTGAGCAACACCTGCAGCAGCGCCTGATCCTGGTTGTCGCCGCCGGGCGTGCTCAAGACCATGAACGGCTGACCGTCTTTGAGCACCAGCGTCGGCGTCAGCGTAATGCGTGGGCGCTTGCCCGGCGCGACGACGTTCGGACTATTTGGATCGGTCAGCGCAGATTGCAAACGCTGGCCCATCAAAACCCCAGTGTCGCCGGCCACGACCGCCGGCAACCACGCGCCGCTGGGCGTCGCGCTGAACATGTTGCCGTCTTTGTCGATGACGTTGACACAGGTTGTGTCGTTTGCCTTATAGATCTCCGGCACGGGCGGCGCGTTGGAGGAAATCTGCTCGGCTGACGCGAGCAGTGGCTTCATGTTCGTCGGATCGCCGGGCCGCTGAGCCAATGATGCCTGCGCCTGGTCAATCAGAGATCGACGCATCGACGCATAGTCTTTCGACAGCAACTGCTGGGTCGGAACTTTTACGAAATTCGGATCGGCATAGAACTGATCGCGATCGGCAAAGCCCAGCTTCAGCGCTTCCGTCACCGTGTGAATGTACTCAGGCGAGTTCTGGCCCATCTTCTTCAGGTCATAGCCTTCGAGCACATTCAGAACTTCGATCATCATCGGGCCCTGCGCCCAGAAGCCGGTCTTGTAGATTTCGTAGCCGCGATATTCGCCTTTCGCCGGCGTGCCGACCTTCGCGTGCCAGCCCGCGAGGTCTGCGGCCGCAAGCAAACCGCCATGCGTCTGCATGTAATCGCCGATGCGTTTCCCCAACGGCCCGCGGTAAAAATAATCGCGCGCCGCCATCAATGCTGCATGACGCCCGCGCCTGGCGTTCTGTGTCTCAGTAGTGACGATCGCGCGCATCGACCGCGCCAGATCGGCTTGCACAAACACGTCGCCAACTTTTGGCACGGCGCCGTTCGGCAGAAAGATGCGCTTTGCGTCGGGCCACTGTGACAGGATCGGCGCGCGCGTTTGGATGTATTGCACGCGGAGTTCGTCGATCGGAAAGCCATCGGCGAGTTCGATGGCCGGTTGCATAATTTCAGCGAGTGATTTAGTGCCGAACTGATCCAACGCCGTCACGCACGCGTCGAGCACTGCGGGAACTGTGGCGGCCAGCGGCCCGGTCGAGGGAATCAGTCCCGATTTTGCGCCCGGCACCGAAGGCATATCCACATCGGCGCGCTGGGTCGCGGATGAATCAGGAGCGGTCGCCGTCGTGCTGGCGGCGCCGCGCTGCTTTGCGCGTTCGACGAAGAACTCGCGGGTGGCTTTTGCCGGCGCGGTGCCCATGCCTTCGATCACGACGACCTCGCTCTTGTTGGCACCCTCCCTCACGGTCGGGTTTCCGCCTCGAACGGTCGGGCTACTGCCCCGAAGTTTGATCAGGATCGGCACTTCACCGCCGAAGGAAAAGTGCGAGAACTCGATCACTGAGGCGGCCAGAATCGTCGCGACTCCCGCGTCAACCGCATTGCCGCCGTGCTGCAGGATTCGCATGCCGGCCTCGACGGAAAGCGGCTGTCCGCCGGCAACCACGCCACGCCGCCCGCGGACGACTGGGCGAAATGTGTCGGCGCTGGAACTGGGCAAGGTCGCGCCAAAGACCACGAACACAATCGCGAGCGACAGGTAACAACTGAGCGAACGCCTGGTCAACATCTGGTCTGGCCTCCGAGATCAGCAAATTTTGAAAGAGTTTTATGCTGAATCAGGCACTGAGTCAATGACAGTACAAAGTGCGGGGTCATGCGACCAGCCCCCGTGAGCCGGCGTGAGCATAAAGCCTGGGGCGTGAGCCCCAGGGTTAAGCACCGCATCGAGACGCAGCCCGCGTGAGCGGCCGATAGCGCAAGCCGTTGAGACTGCGAGTCCAGATCTGTCGCCCGTTTCACGGGCTAACCCCATCCATGCATCACCCCTGGGGCTCACGCCCCAGGCTTCATGCTGCCACCTGCTACGCAGGTTAGAAACAGCTTCACAAGTTCATCGCAATGTTTTCGCAACCCTGCGTCTTCATGTCAGGTTTAATATGCGTCCATCGATTCTCCTTGTGAGAACTGAGACTGAAGGGTAAGGGCGTCGACTTTGGGGGAGGTCGGCGCCTTTGCTTTGCCCCAACTTGCACTTTCCCGCATTCTATCGATAATCGCGTTTTCCAGTTTTCCTTTTCATGAACGCGAGAGATCCATCAATGACACAGGCCAAGCTCGCCCCATACGGTTCGTGGAAATCACCCATCACCTCTGATCTAATCGTCAAGGAATCCATAGGGCTGAGTCAGCTTAAGCTGGATGGCGACGACATTTATTGGATCGAGATGCGTCCATCAGAAGGCGGGCGGCAGGTCATTGTCCGACGCCCGAAAGACGGCCAGAGCGCCGACGTAACGCCACGAGAGTTCAACGCGCGCACGCGCGTCCACGAATACGGCGGCGGCGATTACGCTGTGCATGATGGCGTGGTTTATTTTTCGAACTTTGCGGATCAGCAACTGTATCGGCAGGCGGAGAATTCAAACCCAGAACTAATCGCAAAGAAAGGCGGACAGGATGTCCGCGCTCCCAGCGGCGACTTGCGCTATGCCGACGCGGTTATCGATACGAAACGCGATCGTCTGATTTGCGTGCGCGAAGATCACCGCGAGAAAGATCGTGAAGCGACGAACACTTTGGCGTCGGTGCCGTTCGACGGCGGTGAAGCGCAGGTGCTTGTCTCTGGCCAGAATTTCTATTCATCGCCGCGAGTTAGTCCTGACGGATCGCGTCTGGCGTGGTTACAGTGGAACCATCCCAACATGCCCTGGGACGGTTGTGAACTTTGGGCCGCAGAGTTCGCGCTTGATGGATCGATTACAAATCAGAAACTCGTCGCCGGCGGACTCGAAGAATCGATCTTTCAGCCTGAATGGTCGCCGGATGGAATGCTCTATTTCGTTTCCGATCGATCGGGTTGGTGGAACATCCATCGGATTTCTGAAGGTGGCGCGATTGAATGCGTCTGCGAAATGGAAGCAGAATTCGGCATGCCGCAATGGGTGTTCGGACTTTCGACTTACGCGTTCGAATCTGCTGATCGAATCGTCTGCGCTTTTGCCGAGCAAGGCATCTGGCGCCTCGGCCTGATCGACCCGCGCGCACAACAGATCGAGCGGATTGAAACTCCCTACACTGAAATTTCGTTCGTGCGCGCAGCGTCAGGTCGCGCCGTGTTTCGCGCCGCCTCGCCAAACCAGCCTTTCTCGATCATCGAATTGGATCTCGCAACGCTGGCGATGAAGGTCTTGCAAGCGGCGAGCAGAATCGCAATTGACGCGGATTACATCTCGGCGCCACAACCGATCGAGTTCCCCACCGAAAACGGACTGACCGCGCACGGTTTTTTCTATCCGCCAAAGAACCGCGACTTCGCCGCTTCTGCCAACGAGAAGCCGCCGCTGCTGGTCAAGAGTCATGGCGGCCCTACTTCGGCGACGATTGCCGCGTACATGCTGGGCATTCAATACTGGACCAGCCGTGGCGTCGCCGTGCTTGATGTGAATTATGGCGGCAGCACCGGCTATGGTCGCGCCTATCGCAAACGCTTGAACGACGCGTGGGGCATCGTTGACGTGGACGATTGCTGCAACGGCGCAAAGTTTCTGGCCGCGCGCGGCGAAGTCGATATCGATCGTTTGATGATCGACGGCGGCAGCGCGGGCGGTTACACGACGCTGTGCGCGCTCGTGTTTCGCGACACCTTCAAAGCCGGAGCCAGTCACTATGGCGTTAGCGATGCCGAAGCGCTCGCCAAAGAGACGCACAAGTTCGAATCACGCTATCTCGACAACTTGATTGGGCCCTATCCCGAGCGTCGCGATCTTTATCTCGCGCGCTCGCCGATCAATTTCACCGACAACTTGTCGTGTCCCGTCATTTTCTTTCAGGGGCTGGAAGACAAGGTCGTGCCGCCAAACCAGGCGGAAACGATGGTTGAAGCGTTGCGCCAGAAGGGCGTGACGGTCGCGTATGTAGCGTTCGCAGGCGAGCAGCACGGATTTCGTCGCGCCGAAAACATCAAGCGCGCCCTGGATGGCGAACTTTATTTCTATTCGCGTGTGTTTGGCTTTGAACTGGCTGACGCGGTCGAGCCAGTCGTAATTGAAAATTTATGAGAACATTTGGCCACAGAGACGCAGAGGCACAGAGAAAAAAGAAGGAGGGCAGGATGCAGAAAGCAGTAGGCAGAAAGACGGAAGGGGATCGTGCCTCTGAGAGCGACTGGTACAATCAGCCTACTGACCGCGGTTTTCTGCTTACTGCCTACTGCCTACTGCCTTCTATTTTCTCTGTGTCTCCGTGTCTCTGTGGCTAACTTCTAATGACAATGATTCCTCGATACCGACGACCATCCACTTGAATGGAAAAACTCGACCGCCTGGTCTGGGCGGACGGCATGTCATTCATTTCTTACGGCGTGCGAGTCGGACTGCGCGTAAACGAACCGGCAATTTTGCCGGAGGTGATTGCGCGCCTGCCTCCGGAATGGAAAGCCTCACCGGCGAAGGTCGTCGATCACTTGTACTCTGTCATTGGCGGCGGCGCCAAAGAAGCTGCGAAAGTTCGTCGGCTCAATCTGGCTTACTGGAATCTTCTCAGGATCGCGCGTGCGCGCAACTTCGACGAAGTGCTCGACGGGTTTGAATCTCACGTGCAGTTGACGGTTGCTGAGCACGCGCCACGGCGAGTATTCGTTCACGCCGGGGTCGTCGGCTGGAAAGGTCGCGCGATTGTGATCCCGGGACTGAGTCACGCTGGCAAGACCACTTTGGTGCATCAACTAGTGCGCGCCGGCGCGGTTTATTATTCGGATGAATACGCGGTGATCGACGCGCGCGGTCTTGTGCATCCTTATCCACGAGCGCTCGGCATGCGGTCTCCGGGATCATCGGCATCAAAGAAGGTTTCGGCGAAGGAGATCGGCGCAACCATTGGCACCAAGCCTCTGCGGATCGGCCTGGTGCTGTCAACGAGATTTAAGAAGGGCGCGCGATTCCGGCCGCGCGAACTCTCTCGCGGCCAGGGCGTGCTGGAGCTCTTAGCAAACACTGTTTCCGCGCGCACGCAACCGCGTCTGGCGCTGGAGGCTCTGCCGAAAGCTTTGGAGTCGGCGCAGGTTTTGAAAGGCGCGCGCGGCGAGGCGAGTGAGATTATTGATTCGATTTTGGAGCGGGTCTAGCCACGGATGAACGCGGATAGACACGGATAAGACAAGACAAATCATCCACAGATTACGCAGATTCCACAGATTGGGAACAAGCCACCAAGAGGCACAAGGGCAAAACAGGAGAAATCCCTTTTGTGCCTCTTGTGCCTTTTTGTGGCTAATCCTTCAAGGCCCCTGAGCGGGTTTGTCCATGACGTTCGCGGGGCCACCGTTATGGTCGTCGCCGCGGACGACTCCGGTCTGGTCCACAAAAAACGATCGCTTTCCGGTCTTGCCGTATTCAACCGGCACGGCGGTGGCTTCGAAGTGGTCGCCTGAGATAGTCACCTCGAATCGATAGCCGTAGTTATCGAGAAAATTCTTATCCACCATTTTCGCTTTGACCAGATCATCGAGCGAGCCATAACTACCTTTGCCCGCGTTTTCTTTGTGCATGTTCTCGGCCGAGGCAATCATCCGCAAGACGACCATCGCCATTGCTTCGTCCATCTCTGGCGAGCCCGGCTTCATCTGTGACATTACCGCCGTCGTGCCGGCCACCATTGCGATGATCAGGTTCTTGGGCAGGTGCAGCTCATGCACTTCGCCGAAGCCTTCGTTCGTGAGCGCGTAACTGATCGCGTTGGCGGTGGGGCTCAGTTGCAGCAAGAAGTCGCGCATCTTTTCGTCCATCTTCGCGGACTGTTTGCGAATCTCGTCCTGATATCCTTCCATCATCGCCGGCGACACGTACACTTCGCCCAAAATTTGCCGCGGCTGCCAACGGCGGAAATTCCGAAACGCACTGTTCGAAGACAGCGTTTGATGATCTACGTTGGCCTTAATCACGCGACGTACGGCGGCGGCTTCTGAAATGACCAGAAAATCTCCGACAAAAGCGTACGCGAAGACGCCGCCATAGTTGACGAGTTCCGTGTCGTCACGCCTTTCCACCTGCGCGATCAGGTTCGCCTCTCCAATTCCCAATCCGTCGAACACGCGCGGCACCAACCGACGCGCGGCATCGCGATCCTTGATCGCAATCAGAAGGACTGGAAAAGTCGCGGCGGCTTTTTCCTTCTCCTCAGCGGTTTCGGGCGACGCTTTCGGCGAGGGCGAAGGCGGCGTCGGCACGCCGAACATCCCGAACCCTTGCAAAGCTTTCAACGAACCGGCCAATGCAATCTCGTTTCCCAAGACCGGCAGCAAGTCTTCTTTGATTTTGAAGCCGGCCTTCTTCTCAAACGCGGCGAACGCGTCGAGGGCCTCTTCTTTCTTGTCGCCCGCCGGTTTCGCCAGCTTCTGATCCTCCTTCGCGGCAATCTCGGCCTGCTTGCGCATTCCATCGTGCGTCTGCGCAAAATCGATCGAGGCACTGACGAACACTTCCGTGTCGTCCGGCAGCACGGACGGGGCATTCGGCGTGTATTCCGGTCCGGAAATCAGTTGCGGCACGAACGGCAGCGTAAGCCGCTTCGCATTCTGCGACTCGACCAGAATCGCGCGAACGACGTATTCATCGTTATCGAAAGTCAGCGCGACGCCCACCGCTTCCGGCCATTGCGCTTCGCCGCGCCCCAGATAGTCAAGCATGTGTCCGATCTGCGATGACGCGGCGATTTGTGCCTGCTGCTCCTTGGTTGGTGTCGGCCTGGGCGATGCCTCGGCGACTGAGGCGCGAAGCACATTGTTCGTCTGCACATTCGGGTCTTCCACAGTCAAGGCTGGCGTAGCGCCTGGTTGGCTCCGCGGCATTGCCTCTTCATCACGGGATTCGTCCGTGTCCCGCTTTCGCATTCGCGCGGCCTCTTCTTCAGTGATCTGCTGTTTGGGCGAAGGTTGCGGCTTGGCTCGCGACTGGAGGGAGACGTTGAAGAAAAGAAAGACCGACTCAGATGGAAAGCGATCGTGCGCGATGCGGAAGTTTTGATCTTCAACCAGCGGCTTGCTGCCGGCCGGACTCAGCTTCTCAAACTTGAAGGGTTTGTCGCTGATACAAACCAGACTGCCCGCGTGTGTGACCACGAAAGGCAAGTGCGTGGCGACGGGTGAGGGCGTTGCATTCGGCGTCGCGACTGGCGTGGCTGTTGGCTCAACCCTTATTGCGTTCGTCGCTGGCTTTGTTTGAGCGGGATCTGATGGCTTCGCTTCAGGCGTCGCGTCTGGCGTGGGCGTCGCATCCGGCACTGGCGGCAGAATCTGCGGCAGAAACTTTTCCAGCTTGGGAGCGAACTTGTCTGCTTCCTCAGGCGAAGAAAACTCGATCGCGACAAAGGTCGTAGGAATCTCAGTTCGCGCGGGCGAGGTCGCAAACAGCAGACGAGAGGTTGCCAGGGCTTCGGAGTTCGCCTTGAGAAACTTGATGATCGATTGGAATTCCTTCGGCGGCTCGGCGAGCTTCATGATCGGCTCGACAATCTCGCCCGCGCCGCCGGTACCCAAGAGTTGACCGACGTTGCGCACTTCGCCATAGACTTCGTAAGCGTCCGCGGCGAGCAAATTGTCGAATGTTGGCGTGGGCCTGACGGGCGCCGGCGCGCGGCGTTGTTGCGCAGAGAGCGGCGCGGCGAATAGCGCCATCGCCGTCACGAAACTAACTATTCGAGTTAAGTGAGAACCAGGAGCGGCGGAGGATCGATCAGAAGTCATCGTCGGAGCACCTCTAGCGACGGATACCTGGGCGCGAGCATATCAGATAAGCGGACTTGCCGGAACACTGCGCGCCAAGATCGCATTCGAGCCCCCGCCGTTCGGACGCTATGTGACATTGACGCCAAGACTTCACACGGCGTTAACAAGTGATGGATGACAACTGCGCTTTCATCAGGGCTCGCCTGGCCGTTCACTTGCGAGCGCGCGATAAAGCCAGCTTTTGGCAGCGCTCCATTCACGCTTGACTGTAATTGGTGACACGCCCAGCGCCTCGGCCGTCTCTTCTACGCTCATGCCGCCAAAGAAGCGCAGCTCTACGACCTGACTCTTCCGCACGTCGATCTCCGCCAGACTCGTCAGCGCTTCATCGAGGGCAACCAGTTCCGCGGCGCGTTCCTGCAACACTATCGCCGATTCGTCCAGCGAAACTTGGACGGCTCCACCACCACGCTTGACCCGGTCGTGGGCTCGCGCGAGATCGACCAGGATGCGACGCATCAACTTTGAAGCGATCGAGAAAAAGTGCGCGCGGTTCTGCCAATGCAAATTTCGTTGGTCAACCAGCCGCAAGTACGCCTCGTTGACCAGCGCGGTCGTTTGTAAACTGTGGTTCGGGTGTTCCAGCCTCATGTGCCGGTGGGCCATCCGATGCAGTTCTGCATAAACCAGCGGAGTCAATTTGTCGAGCGCCGCTTTGTCTCCCTTGCTCCAATCCAGGAGCAGCTGGGTCACGTCCTCTGGAGCGGGTGTCATTAGGTAACCCTTTCGTGCGCCGAACCCTGCCAATCGGACCCACGAATTATACCGCCTATCCCGAATTCTCGGGCAAGGACTGATACACGCGCCCAAAATCTCTTCCATGGATGAGACGGCCGGACGGGGATTGACGCGTCTCTAGGTGGAGGCAGCGAGGTTGCTGACTTCCATGACAGAGGAGGATCAAATGAAGAATCAAAGAAAACACGCTCAACACGTCGTTGGCTGGACGCTGGCACTGGCCGTTTTCGCGATCGGCCTTGCCCTGCCGCTCGCATCTGGGACATCCGAGGCGAGAAAGTCACGTTCCGGGTCGGTAGCCGGGAGGACTATGCCGCTCGGAGCGCAGGTATGGACGACTGGCGGACCAAGCGGGATGTCGATCTCATCCATTGCCGTTGACCCTGCAAATGCGAACAACATCCTCGCCGGGAGCTATGGCAACGGCGTATTCAGAAGCACAGATGGCGGCGGAAGCTGGATACCGCTGGCGAGCGGCGTGACGACAAATTCCTATATCTCGTCGTTAGCGATCGACCCGTCGAATCCGGCTACTGTCTTTGTCGGCGCCAACGGCTCCGTCCTGAAGAGCACCAACGGCGGTGAAGACTGGCTTCCGTCGGGTTCGGGAATGGGTTCTGATTATGTCAGCACGCTGGCGGTGGATCCCATTCACTCGAATGTCATCTACGCGGGAACCGGTTACCCGTTGTTGAAGAGCACGGACAGCGGCGGAAACTGGAGCGCCATCGGCGTCTTGAGCTCTCCCCAATCGCTGGTAATTGATCCTGCCAACTCAGGGATCATTTATGCGATCTCCTACTATGATGATTATTCCAAAACCCTCTACAAGAGCGTCGATGGTGGAGTTAATTGGAACAGATCCGATAGCGGTGGCTTTTACTGTGTCACTGCGCTCGTAATTGATCCAAAGAACACAGCCACCCTCTATGCCGCCGACACTTCCTTCGGCTTGAATAAGAGCAGCGATGGAGGCGGTAGCTGGAGCGTCATCGGCGCCGGATTGCCCTTAACCGATAGCGCTATCTCCTCACTGGCGATTGATCCAGTCAAGCCTAATGTCATTTACGCCGGGACCTGGGGCAGCGGGGTGTTTAGAAGCACCGATGCCGGAGCAAGCTGGAATCCTCTAAACGACGGTCTAAACGACCTCAACATCAATGCGCTGGTGATCGCCCCGTCAGGAAACTCTTTGCACGCGGGTACCGGGGCAGGCGTGTTTGATATTCAAGTCGCGCCACCGGGGGGACCGAACACCGTGCAATTCAGTTCGGCAAACTACAGCGTGAGCGAAGGCAGTCCGCGCGTGGATATCACCTTAAGTCGCTCAGGCGACACGAGCGGCGCGGCTTTGGTCAGCTACGCGACGAATGACGGCGCGGGCTTGCAGAATTGCGACATGGTCAACGGCAAGGCTTCGCCGCGCTGCGACTTCGAGAACACGATCGGCACTGTGCAGTTCGCTGCCGGCGAAACTTCCAAGTCGTTCTCTGTCGCGATTGTCGACGACTCGTACGCGGAAGGGAACGAGTCTTTCACCATCAACCTCACCGGCGCTTCCGGCACGACGCTGGATACCCAAACAGCGGCGAGCGTGATGATCATGGACAATGACAACACGAACGGCGCCGATCCGATCGACGACACGAACTTCTTTGTGCGCCAGCAGTACATAGACTTTCTCGGTCGCGAACCCGATCCGCCGGGGTTCGATGGGTGGGTGAACACAATCAACAACTGTAGTGGTAACACGACGCAATGCGATCGGGTGCACGTCTCAGAGGCCTTTTTCAAATCACCGGAGTTTCAGCAGCGCGGCTACTTTACTTACCGCTTCTACTCCGTGGGCCTGGGCCGCAAGCCTGACTATGCGGAGTTTGTGCCGGACCTTGCGCGAGTGAGCGGCTTTCTGGACGCGAGTCAGTTGGAAGCGGCGAAGGTGGCCTTCATCGCGGACTTCATGACGCGGCCGGCATTCGCCAACACTTACAACGGTCTGGCAAATCAGCAGTACGTGGATACTCTTTTGAACACCGCAAGCGTGACGTTATCGAGCCGGCAGTCGATGATCGACAGACTGGACTCGGGCACGACGACGCGCGCCCAAGTGCTGCGACAGATCGTGGAGAGCGGCGAAGTGTCCACCAAGTACTTCAATCAGTCGTTCGCGGTGATGGAGTATTTTGGTTACCTTCGGCGCGACCCGGACGCGATGTATCTGAACTGGATCGATGTGCTGGACCAGGGCGGAGACTCGCGCAGCATGGTCGACGGGTTCGTCAATTCACCCGAGTACCGTTTGCGGTTCGGACCTTAGTTCGACAAACTCAGACTGACGAACAGCGGCTGAGAAAGGTACGGCAGCGACTATCAATCGCTGCCGTATCTTATTTCCATGTGGCGAATCCGCGTGCCGGCGGCGATCAAAACGAGGACCGTCAGGATTAGCAATCCGGGGACCGATATCCACGCCGGCGTTGGCTCACCCACGACCGCAAACGGCCCTCCTGAGAGTGGCACCGGAACCAGCGAGTTCAAATAGTGTATGACACTGATCTTTTTCAGCAGCGGCGGCAAGAGAAAATTGATCCACTCCCACCCATAAAGCACGAGCGCGGGAATAATCGGATTGCGAAAGAACAAACCCACCACCAAAAAGAACGCGCCATAACCGATGCATGCCAGGATCGTGACGCCCGCGTAAGTCAGCAGATGCACGAGTCCGGGACCGTCGAGAAAGAAGTGCACGCTGGCAGCATAATTGTGTGGAAAGAACACCAGCAGCATCGAGACTACCGTGACCGTCGTGAACAGCAGGATCGCAGTCACCAGGCCTGAGACGTACTTACTGACGACCAGGACTTCGCGACGCACCGAAGACAGAAAGTAATAGTGCAAACTGCGATCGACAATATCGCCGCGGAAAAGGTTCATAAAGATCCAGGCGCAGCCAAAGAAAACCACCATACGCAGAATCAGCAGATTGTAGATGACCGAGAAAGCGGCCTGGTATTCCGTTATCTCGTGCCCCCCTCGATCGAGGACTGCCGCCATCAACAACAGGCCGACCGGCATTGCGGCCAACGGATAGATCAGCAGAGAGCGCTTGGCAAAGAAGTTCTTCTTTACTTCCAGGCGCATGATCGCCGCGAGTTGGCGCAGCCAAAGCGACCAGCGAGATTGATGCTGCGTCGGGGCCGCAGTTGGTAATGTTTCTGTCAGTGCACTCATAAAACCCAATCCCCCGTCTAGACGCGGGACTTGTCCCGCCCCGGCGCGGACAAGTCCGCGCTCTAAACATTCAGTCGATATCACTCCGACCCAATCAAATACTGATAAACGGCGCTGAGATCGTCATCGACCGGCGCGATTGATTCGACCTTGATCTCGCCTCTAGCCACGATTTCGTTGAGCAACAGATAGAAGCGATCAGGCTGGCGTGTCTTCACCAACAGACCGCCGCGATCCTCGTGCAGCCGCGCTTCGACTACGTCGTCCTCGGAAAACATGCGCGCGGCCAATGCTGCCGGCCGGTCGCAGCGAATCAGAATCTGCATCGGATGCGTTTCCATCTCGTCGCGTACCCCGTGAATCCCACCTTCGGCGACGATGTAACCGTTGTTCAGCAGCACGACGCGATCCGACATCATGTCAACTTCGTGCAGGATGTGGCTCGAAATGATCAGGTGCATGCCGTCCGCGGCCAACTTCTTGAACAAAGCGATCGTTTCGGCGCGCACCATGGGATCGAGTCCGTTCAAAGGCTCGTCCAGAATCAACACCGACGGTTGGTGCGCGATTGATTGCGCCAGACGCAGCCGCTGCCGCATTCCTTTGCTGTACGCGCCTATCTTCCGATTAGCTGCGTCGAGCAGGCTGATGCGATCCAGGGCTTTCTCAGTCCAGGTTTCGGCCTCGGTCTTCGCAAATCCGGAAACCAGGAGAAACGACGTGATGAATTCGCGCCCCGTAAGTCCGCCCGGGAACGAATCGAACTGCGAGCAGTAGCCAACTTTGCGAAATAATTCTTCCGGCCGATCCGTAGGGATGCCGAGCACGGTGATGCTGCCGCGCGTCGGCCGCAACAGTCCCGTCATCAAATTCATCAACGTCGTCTTCCCCGCGCCGTTCGGCCCAACCAGACTGGTAATTCCCGGCGGGATCGCCAGGCTGACGCGATTCACGCCGAGTATCTCGCCGTAAAACTTCGAGACATTGTCGAAGACAATTTCGGATTTCGAATTGCGAATTGCGAATTCCTGTTTTGGTATGTCTTGAGTCATAAAGCGCTTCTTGTCTTGTCCAATCCGCAATCCGCAATCCGAAATTCACTTCACCACTTCGTAGGCTTTCACTTTCCGCGACAACAACCACAGACAAAAGGCGCAGATCAAAAACAGCACGAACCACGACGCCCACAGCGGCGGCTCGCTCATGACAACTTCACGGAATATTCCATTCTTGCGATACTGCTGAATCTCGCCGGTCTGACGGACGAACAAGCCGAACAGACCCGACCACACGTTCCAAATCAGCGCCTGCAGATCAAATATGTGACCCCAGCGCGTCTGGAACATTTCATTCACGACTGCAGCAAAAACCGAGGGAATAAAAAACAGTCCGAGCAATGCTGCCCGAGCGGCCATGCGCCATTTTACCCACGCCGAAATCGTCTGCGACATCAAAGCCAGCAACAGGATCAAGACCATGCTGCCGAGAAAGATCGCGCTTGCCATCCAGATGTTGTCGGCGAACCACGACCAGCCTTCCAGATAACTCTGAAACAGAAACAGCAGCAGGCCCGGCGCCCAGGTGATCGCAGAAAGCAAAATAATCACGATCGACATCTTGCCGACGACGTACTCACTCCGGGTGAAGGGCCGGCAAAGATACAGCGGCAGACCGTTGTTCGTGAGATCGCGCGCGACTTGCTGCGGCCCAACCAGCATCACCAGAAAGAAGCCGGTGATTCCCTGCCAGGCCACATAGAATCTAAAGAAGGATGCATCTATTGGAAGAAGTTGCGCCACATCCAGTCCTTTGATCGCCAGGATGTTCGCGTTGTGATGCAGATAAATCAGAATCGAACAAAGCAGCGGATAGAGAAACGACAGCGCAAAGAACGCCGTGAACAGTTTCGAACGAAAGACATCCACGTACGCGTGCCGCGGAATGATCAGGAACCGGCTCCACTCCGGAGTCAGTCGCCCTTCATATCGTTTGTAAGTGCGTTCAAGAACCGCCATCACCGTTCTCCATCGCTTTCAAGAAAATGTCTTCGAGCGAATCGCGCTTGAACGTCAGGCGCCGAATCTGCATCTGCGCCGCGGACGCGAGTCGGTACAGATCGCGCACCTCAGTCGTTTCATCGAGGATCACTTTCAAACGATGCTCGCCGGTGACTGCGTATTCACAGCCGAGCGTGCTGAGTGACTCAGCAAATGTTTTCTGATCACCACGCGTTTCCAGCATCAGGAATTTCTTGTTAGCCTTTCGCTCTTCTTCCAGGTTGCAGTAAACGACCAGCCGGCCCTCTTTCAGGATCAGGATCTCTTCGCAACATTCTTCGACGTCGCGCAACAGATGTGAAGAGAGCACAATGTGCGCCTGTCCACTGTCGCGAATCTCGCGAATCATTTTAATCATGCGTTGGCGCGCGGGCGGGTCTAGTCCGTTAGTCGGCTCGTCCAGAAATATCAACTTCGGCCCATGCACAATTGCCTGCGCCAGCTTGGCGAGTTGTTTCATGCCGAGCGAAAACGTATCGACGTTTCGGTAGCGTGCCTCGCCCAGGCCGACAAAGAACAGCGCTTCGTGCGCGCGCTCCAGCGCGGCGCCCGGCGGCAGACCGGAAAGCTCAGCCATGAAGCGTACAAAATGAACACACGACATCTTATTGATGAATGAATCGCGCTCAGGCATATAGCCGATCAGCGATTTGATTTGATTGGCATCGCCGCGAATGTCGCGATCGAAAATGCGCGCCGTACCGGATGATGGCAGATGAAAACCAAGCAGCGTGGGAATCAGCGTCGTCTTGCCCGCGCCGTTGGGCCCAAGTAAGCCGATGGCTCGCCCGCGCAACTCGCCCTGCAAGTTTTGCAGAATCGGCCGGCTGCCGAATCTTACCGACAAATTATCGAGGGTGATGACGCCAGATGTGCTGCTGTCGGGCTGAGGATCATTCGGAGCTGCGGCGGCGTAATCCATTTGAATGATTGAGATGTCGTAGCGCTTGAACCAGACCGGGCCAATTCGAAATCAAGAAGAACGCTCCCCAGAATAAGCCAATCGCTGTTCTTACGAAAAGACCGTCCCATGAGTTCAGAAATAAAATGGAAAGTCCGAGGGCGATGAGAGTGAGGCCGTGGAAGAGAAGCCTGCGATCAGCATAAGAGTCCACCTGAGTTGCTGCTTGAGATTTGCGCATCTTCAGGACGGACCCTCCTCTGGGTGTGTGTGTATCGGCGCTAATCGGTCAGCGACCGGTAACGTAATGGCCCGCGCGAGCAACGACGCGTTCGGCTCTGCGCTTCCACATCGGCTCGTAAGGCATCTGGCGCGGCGCTTCATTCGCCGCTACCATGCTGTCCGCCTTCGCCGGTTCGTTGCTCGACTTGTTCTGCTCGACCTTTGGCTGAGCTTGCTCGCTGCTCGGTTTCGAGTTCGGAAGTGGATGCATTCCCTGACCGAGAATGTGTTCCAACTCGAACGCGTTCGGCATTCCCAAAAGCGTCGCCGGGCTCAACCCAAACGGGCCGCCTTCGGTGTTCGACGCGAACTCGATCCGATCGCCGAACGCGTACGCATAAGCGAGCGTCGGCTGCATGTTCGCGGCCATCGCCGCGATCGCTTTCTTCTGATCATCAGGAAGCGACTTGGTCGAGTTCCCGATTTGATTCGCAAACGGCTGCACCAGCGGCGCGAGATTGTGATAGACGAGCGCCGAAAAATTCGCGTTGCCATCCGCCGGCAAGCCGGCAGTGAATTTCGCCGAGCGATTCAGAGACGTGCCTGAATCGTGATACTGCAACGCCTGCTCGATCAACGCGCGCGTCGGCCCGGCAATCATGTAGCCGTTTGCGAACGTGTAGTTGACTTCGATCATCCCGAAGTCCTTCGACTTCAAAGTGTAGAAAGGCAGGCCGTTGAGATCTGAACGCTCAAGCGAGAGTCCGTTCTTCCCTTCCTTCGCGGCTTGCTTGTTGATTTCGTCGACGACGCGCTCGAGCGTCTGCTGCAGATGCGCGGGGTCGTTCACTTCGAAAATCAATTTCCACGAAGGCGTTGGCAGAATCGGGCCATCGATTGCGAACGCATACTCGCCACCCAGCGGGGCCGCGAAATCTTTGCGCACGTCCAGGCCGTGCTCGGTCTGCAACTGATCCAACTTCTTGTTCAGATCCGGACAGACGGTGTTGAGCGCGCCCAACAGATCGTCAACCAACGCGGACGGGTTCTTCACCACAAAGCCGGCTACCAGATTCGCGTCCGGAGAGATGTACCCGAGGGATCCCATCGGCGCCGGCTGGGCCAGCCACGATGTGATGCCGTGATCCGCAGGATTGAATGAAAGCACAGCGCGCGTGTGAGTCTTGCCGTCGGTGTCTTTCGAATCCAGGACAAACGATTTCAAGTTGAACACGCCGAGTTGATTCAGCGCCTGCTCATGCTGGTCGCCGACCGCGATTCTGCGCAAGCCCCGAGTGTGCCCGATGATCTTCTCCAGATCGGCCGCAACCACCAAGCCGGCGCCTTCGCGATAGACATCCGCAACGCGTGCATAGAAGGGCGTCGTGGCAAAGCCGCTGGCTGAGTTCTTCGCGAGCGATTGCAACTGATCGAGCTTCGGAGAAGCAACCAGTACGTCGCCATTGATCCAAACGTACAGTTCCTTGTCCTTCGTTGCTCCGCTTGAGCTGGCCGCGGGCTGCGGGGCGCGTGGATCGTCAATCCACTGAACCTGCGGTCCCTTGCCGGCGCCACCCATTCTTAGAACTTCAGAATCAAAGAAGGCGCGAAAGCCGGCCGGGTTCTTTAGTTCAGCCAGTACGATTGGCGTGACCGGGTTGCCCTGATCGTCCATGCCCGCGCCAATCGCGATTTCGTCGCCAAGCTGCTCGCCAAAATCCTTGATTATTGAGATGGCCTGCCCGAGTTCAGGGCCCTTCGCCTTGTTGCTGTTCTGAAACCATTCGCGCAGCGCCGGATTCTGCTCAATGCGCTCCTGCATGATGCGGTGCGATTCCGCGATCGTCGCGCCGAGATTCGGCAGCGCCGCGTACAAAACCGTATTCGCCGGCATCATGTCCAGCAGACGCGTCGAGTGGCGCACGCCAGGCTTTGGCAGTGAGTTCAGTTCAGCCTGCAGCGCCGCCAAACTCTGGAGAGTCTTGCCGTAACGCGCCGCGTTGCGGCTCCAGCTAACGTCGTCTTTAATCGGAATTGTTTCGATCGACGCACTAGTCGTCGCCTGCTCGCCGGCGCGCAGCACGCGTGTTTGGCCGGAGCGATCCAGACGCACTTCGCCTTCGATCACGCTAACGCGCGAGCCTTTCGTACCCGCGTTGGCTGAGAACGTCGTGCCGGTCACCGAAACCAGCGCATCGCCGGTGTCTACATACAAGTGGTCCTTTTGCTTTGCCGCTTCGACAATCACGCTACCGCGATCGAGATGAATCGTGGTGCCGCGCAGGGATTGATCGATCGAAAACTCAGAGCGATCCTTCATTTCAATCGTCGAGCCGTCGCCCAAACGCACGACTGCGTGGGCGTCCTTTGCCGTGCGAATCACCTGGTTGCGCGCCAACTTCTCACCGGCATTGATCGATCGCGTCTGCGAATCAGCAATCGAGTACACCGCTCCGTCGGCGGCCTGCACCGTCGCTTCGATCGGCATTAGCCGTTGCAGCAAAGGCAGCGCCACCAATCCCACGCCGATCACCAGCACAGCCGCGATACCCCAACGCATCACCACCGGGCTCAACTTGTAGTTGAAAGTCTTTCGCGCTTGTTTTCGCAGCGGCATTGGCGCGGCCACGCGAGCTTCGCGCGCTTGCTTCAGGGCCCGGCGGCAGGGAATGCACTCGTGCGTGTGATCGACCAGCAACAAGGCGCGCGGTTCCGAAAGCTTCTGATTGAGATACGCCGGAATGAGCGACTGAAAATCCGTGCATCCTTCGATTGTGTTAGCGGGAGCGTTCGCCGCTTGCGCGAGGTTCGCCCGCATCCCACGGGCGTCAGCTGCCACCGAAAGCTGCGCCCACACGCGCTCTGTCGCGTCGCTGGCCACCACCGCATCGACTTGTTCATTTCGAATTCCGGCAGTGACTTTATCCAAGATGTTCTCGAGTTCTTTGTTCTTCATGACTTCTCCTAAGATGATTGCTTTTCTTTGCTCTTAGCCCTTTGCTCTTAGCCCTTTGCTCTTACCTCTTTGCTCTTAGCCCCTGCCGCGCAAATAGCTCCCAATCTCTTTCCGCAATCTTGCCCGCGCGCGATGCAGCGTGACGCCGACTACCAGCGCCGAGGTGCTCATGATCCGGGCAATCTCGCCGTTGTCGTAGCCTTCAAAGTATCGCAGCGTAAACATCTGCGCGGCACTCGTCCCCAAACGCGAAACCGCTGCGCGAATCAGATTTCTTAGCTCGCGATCTTCGTGTCCGGCTTCCGGGTTTCGCTGGGAAGCAAACGTAGCAACCGCCGCGCCCGTCTCAACGTCATCGAACGAGACGACTCTTGATCGCTTGCGACTGCGCAGCAGATCCAGCGAAGCATTGATCGCCGCGCGCGCAAAGTACCCTTCAGGATTTTCGAGAGTGTTGGGTGACTCGGTGCCCCGCGCCAAGCGCAGAAAGACTGTCTGCAAGACGTCTTCGGCGTCCGCGGCGCTACCGGTCACGCGATGCGCCGTGCGGAACACGCGATCCGAATGCTGCCGAAAAAGAATTTCCAGCGGGCTCTGATCTTTGACCGCTTCGCGGGACATTGAAGTGGGACCAGCCGGAGCGATTCGCCTCGCTTCCGATTCGGTCGGCTCCAGAGCTTTCAGCGGTTTTACGGCGGCCAGCACAGCTTCCTCCTGAAAATCTTCTCCGCTCATAAAACGCTCCTCGGCAGTAGATTATTAACACTGACTGGAGGAATTTTGGAAAGTAGGGCAAGCTCGGCCCGGACGCTTTTGCAGGAGATCGATAGCCAAGGCGTAGGTTTGGTTCCGCTGAACGTATTGCAAATCGACCGCCGTTTCGGCCTACTGCCCGCTGCTTAGTGCCTTCTGTTCTCTCACGGCCCGAAGCGGTTGCGGTACTCCTGCGAAGTGGCAAACCCCGTCACCATGCCGCGGGGATCGTTTGATTGATCCAGCACCTGAATCCATTGCAAGTAGAACCCATCAGGCTGACGCCTGAGATATCCAAAGTACTCCATCACGGCGTACGCCTGATGGTTGTACTTCGTCGAGACCTCAGTACTCTCGACAATCTGCCTTAACACCGCAGCCCGCGTCATCGACGAGTTGTTCAACCCGTCAATCATCGCCTGGCGGCTCGACAAGGACACTCCCGCCGTGTTGAGCAAAGCATCCACGTATTGCTGATTTGTGAGCGAGTTGTAGTTGCTGACAAACGCCGGCCGCGCCATGAAAGCGTTGATGAACGCAACCTTGGCCGCTTCCAACTGCGTTGCATCAAGAAAGCCGCTGACGCTCGCCAGATCGGGCACGAACTCAGCGTAGTCAGGCTTGCGACCAAAGGCCACCGGATAAAATCGGTAGACGAAATAACCACGGTCCTGAAACTCTGCCGATTGGAAAAAGAGTTGCGAGACGTGGATGCGATCACAGTTCGTATCACCGGGAGCGCAGTTATTGATCGTGTTGCTCCAGCCGGCGAATCCCGGTGGGTCAGGTTCGCGCCCGAGAAAGTCTATGTACTGCTGGCGCACGAAGAAACCCGTGCTGTCGATTGGGTTGGTGCCATTGCTGCTGTCGTTGTCGGTAATTGTCACGGTCGCGGTTGATTGTGTTCCGAGCGTAGCCCCGCTCGGAGTGTTGAGACCAACAGTGAACGACTCGTTACCTTCGGCGTAAGAATCATCGATGATAGCCACGGAGAAAGACTTGGAAGTCTCTCCCGGCGCAAACGACATCGTTCCAACCGTGTTGATGTAATCGCAGCGCGGCGAGGCGACGACATTGATGACGTTGCAATTGGTCAGGCCGGCAGAGTCATTCGTCGCATAATTTACTGAAGCGCTGCTGGTCGTATCGCCACTCCGGGTCAAAGTGATGTTCACCCGGCCGTTGGGATCCCCTTCGTTGATCGCGTACGAGGCAGAGCTGAATAGGACTGTCGCCGGTGCTGAAGAAGTCTGAAGAACTCCTGACCTCGCCCCGCTCGGACTACCGTTATTGTTATAGTAATGGTTAACGATCCAGACGTAATCCTGGCCCTGGTTAACCGCCCAACGCTGAGTCCCCCACTGGCACATGCCTCGTCCGTGACCGTTAAATGTTTGACCTGCATCGACGGCATCGCTCAGACAAGACCAGTTGGCGCTGGGGCTTCCAGTGAAGCCATCGGCGCAAGTGCTTCCGTTGTTCTCAGCGGCATACTCTGCAAAGAAAGGATTGTTACCGCTGCTGTCGACCACGATGATACCGGTCGTGTTGTCGGTGGCGCTGTTTGTGCGGCTTGAAGAGTCGCTCGGATCGTTGACCTGGCAGGACGTAGTATTGCAAATGTCATAATTTGCCGTCAGCGGATGATAAACGTAGTACACGCCATAGCTACGATAAGCAATCGCGCCGGCCTTAAGCGATTCGGCGTGCCACGATGAAATCCATTCGTCATCGAGCCCGTTCTTGACGTAGGTGTCGAGGCTGTAAACATTGAAGGTCGTACACGTGGTCTTTGATGCGCAATTGGAACCGACACGGATGCTGGTCGGAACGGTTAGTGAGAGTGGCTGAACAACTCCCTCGCGAGTGCCTATGCTCTCGGGAGGCAACTTCTGATCGTTTATTTCAGGAATTTCGGTTTGGGTATTCTTCGGTTGCTCCGGGCTGAGCATGAGCTTGTGAGTATCATCCGCCTCTGTAGCACCTTCGCCTCGGCCCATGTCGATAATAAAATGTGTCGCCCCTTCCGCGATTGTTAGGTTAACGCGTCGATAAGACTTAAAGCCTTCCGAGCCGACTACCAAATTATCTGAACTTGGCAGTTCCGCAGTTGGATTTATCGACGGAACGGGGGCATACAAAAGAAAATATCCTCGATCATTCGTAAGCGATTCGACCCCGGCACACTCCAGGTAAACCTGAGCACCCTTTATTGGTTGTCCAGTCTCGCCATCAAACACGTGTCCATGCAGCAGTGCGTGTCCCAAGCGAACCTTCGAAGCGACAACTTCAGGACGGAGTTCATTGGGAGGCTCTAGCGGATCGACCCAAACCGTCACGTCCTTCACCGGCTGAACATCAGGCTCGAAATGAGTCTGCAAATTCTTGTAGCCAACGGCGCGTATCTCCAGATCATTTCGCCCGCTTGCAAGCTGATAGCTGCCCCGGCCCTCGGCGTTGGTTGAAAGCGCGGCCGGGCCGTTCTTACTTTGTGCGGCGACCTCACTGCTTACGGCGTATCCCGTCAGGCTATCACGCACGATAAGCCTCAGGCTGCCAGTCGGTTCCGTTGCGATTTGTCCGAACGCTACATGCGAAGTTTGTCTACAGATTAACAAGCCAAGAATTGCGGCGGAGGGGATCAGGAGTGAAAGGACTATTCGTGTAGCCAATCTCTGAGGGCAGCCCAAGAAAAGGCCGGGCCAGGAAGTGGTCGCCATATTCAAGACAGCTTTCCTCATCTTGTCTGTGTCGCTGTACAGTCGAATCGACTATTACAGTGACCTTAGCAAGTTGCGTTGCTGGCGAATCTTATAGTCCAAAACTCGACAGCAATCAACATAGATCGCTTTACGAAACAGAACCATTTTCATCACGGTCCGAAGCGGTTGCGATACTCCTGCGAAGTGGCAAATCCTGTGACCATTCCGCGGGGGTCATTTGATTGATCCAGCACGGCAATCCAGTCGAGATAGAAAGCGTCGGGTTGTCGTCGCAGATAGCCAAAGTATTCCATCACTGCGTATGCCTGATGGTTGTACTTCGTCGAGACCTCAGTACTCTCGACAATCTGCCTCAGCACCTGGGCCCGCGTCAGCGTGCTCCCATTCAGGCCATTGATCATCGCCTGTCTGGTAGCAGCCGGGAGCGTAACGGCAGCGGTTGATAACAAGGTGTCAACGTACTGCGTATTGCTCAGCGAGTTGTACATGGATACGAACGTCGGCCGTGCCATGAAGCCAGCAATGAATGCTACTTTTGCAGCTTCCAACTGCGTCGCGTCAAGGAATCCGCTCACGTTCGCCAGGTCAGGCACGAACTCTGCATAGTCAGGCTTGCGCCCAAAGGCTACCGGATAGAATCGATAGACGAAGTAGCCGCGCTCTTGAAACTCCGCTGATTGGAAGAAGAGTTGCGACACGTGTATGCGATCGCAGTTCGTATCACCCATCGCGCAGTTGTTGATGGTGTTGCTCCAGCCGGCAAATCCTGGCGGGTCAGGTTCGCGGCCGAGAAAGTCTATGTACTGCTGGCGCACAAAGAAGTTTGTGTTGTCGATCGGATTCGGTCCGGTCCCCAGGTCGTTGTCGAGAATGGTAGCGGTCGCGGTTGATCGCACGCCGAGGATAGCGCCGCTTGGATTGTTGAGACTGATGGTGAAGGTCTCGGTGCCTTCAGAGTAAGCATCATCGACGATAGCTACCGAGAAGGATTTGGAAACTTCACCGGCGGCAAACGACATGGTGCCGAGCGTGTTGGTGTAATCACAGCGTGGCGAGGCAACGCCATTGATGACGTTGCAATTCGTCAAACCCGCAGAATCGTTCGTGGCATAGTTGACCTTGGCCGCGCTGGTTGTGTCGCCACTACGGGTCAGTGTGATGTCTACCCGTGGTAAGCCTTCGTTGACCGTGTAGGAAGCAGAGTCGAATTGAATGGCCGCATCGTCGTTGAGAATGGTGCCTATGCCTTGCGCCTTCGCGATCGTCACATTAACTGGGTTACTGAGAGTTGAGAAGAACGTCTCGTCTGGTTCCAGAATCGTGTCCCCGTTAACCTGGATCGCAATGCTCGTTGAAATGGCGCCCGCAGGTATCATCGCAATCCCGGACTTTGGAACGTAGTCGCTGCCGGACGTGGCGCTGCCATCCATCGTATCGTATTGCACGGCTATCGGCTTGCCGCTCACTACCGACAGCGTGAGAGTGAAATTAGCGAGCGTTGTTCCGCTGTTGCCTTCTCGGACGGACACATCGCCAATCGAAACTGTCGGCGGCGGATCGTTGTCGAGGATCGTTCCCTGCCCTCGCCCTTTGTTGAGACCAGCGTTGAGCGGGTACGCCAGGAGGACGTTGAACTGCTCATCGAACTCATCGAGCGCATCGCCAATCACAGGAACTGTGATCGTTTGACTTGTTGTGCCGGGCAGGAACGTTATTCGACCCAGGGTGGTCAGATAGTCAACGTCTCTGGTTGAGTCCTGCGCTGCCGTGTAGACGCTGACGGCGACGGTCTTGTTACTCGCAGCCGACAGGCTGACGTTGAAAGTTGCATTAACGGTACCGGCATCCCCCTCAGTCAATGCGGTATCGCTGACACTCAACATCGAAGGGGAGAAAGAGTTCGCCGAACAGGCATTCATGATGACAGAAATTGAGCCGGCCTGGTTTGCCAACGCGAGATCAGGTCGCCCGTCCGAGTTGAAGTCTGCGCTGGTGATCGAGCGCGTGGTGCTGCCACCGTTCACATAATTAACCGCTGGGGCAAAGCTCCCTGCACCATCTCCTAATAAAACCGAGGTCGTGCCCGAAAGATTGGCAGTCGCTAAGTCAGTGTTGCCGTCGCCGTTGTAATCCGCCGCGACAATCCAGTTGGGGCTCCCTCCCGTTTTGAAGCTTGCTCGTGGACCGAAACCTCCCTGACCGTTCCCCAGATAAACCAGGACGACGCCGGTGTTTCCAATCACAGTAGCAAGGTCGGCCCGGCCGTCTCCGTTAAGATCGGCGACCACAACTGACCCGGCGCTTTGCGGCGTCGCTAGCGTGTTGGCCGCACCGAAGCCGCCAACTCCGTTACCCAACAGCACAGACACGCCGCTAATTGTCGCAACCGCCAGGTCGGCGTTGCCGTCTCCGTTGAAGTCGTTGACTACTACCTGCTGCGCCCCAAAGGGCACTGTGAAGTTTGCGGCCGGGCCGAAGGCGCCAGCACCGTTACCCAGCAGAATAGACACACTGCCGGCATTCAAGTATGCGACGACGAGGTCGGGGACTCCGTCATTGTTAATGTCGGCTATGGTGGCGTATTCCGGGTTAAAGCCGGGAACACTAATGTGGCTCGGCGGTCCAAGACCTCCCAGACCGTCGCCAAGCAAGACGGAGACTGTACCCGAGTTGAAATTCGCTGTTACCAGGTCGAGCTTCTGATCGCCGTTGAGATCTCCCAGAGCAACGGAACGGGGTTGGTTTCCAACCGCGAAAGTGACCGGCGCGGCGAACCCTCCGCTCCCGTTAGCCAGCAGAATTGAGACATTGTTCTGGTTAATGTTGGCGATGGCCAAGTCGATTTTGCCATCGTTGTTTAGATCACCGCTGGCAATCGAGAAAGGACTAGATCCCATAGCCAGGACAGACGCAGAACGCAACTTGCCGCTGCCGTCACCGAAGAAGACGGTGGTCGCACTGCCGCAGCTAAAACAATTGGAGCTGGCTAAGTCGAGTTTGCCGTCGCCGTCAAGATCGCCAGTGACTAGCTCAATTGCCGACTCACTAGGAACGTAACTGCTTAACTGGGAAGCGCCTCCGTTTCCATCGCCCAGAAGGATCGCGATTAGGTTCTGGCCGGTCGCTGCTACATCAGGCTTTCCGTCTCCATTGAGGTCGCCAACAGCCACACCGACCGTCGAGAAGCCAGTTGTCAGGATCGTGGCCGCTCCGAAACTCCCCGACCCGTTTCCGAGCAACACAGCGACACCTTGGCTTTGTCCAGCGGTGACCAAGTCAAGCTTGCCGTCGTTGTTGAGGTCAGCTGTGGCGATTGATCTGGCAGAAGCTACTGAAAACGATGTGGAGCTACCGAAGTGGCCAGTCCCGTCGCCTAACGCGACCGAGACAAATGCGTTGCCGTCGTACACCGTCGCCAAGTCCACTTTGCCGTCGTTGTTGAAGTCTGCCGCTACCGCATCAATATTATTGGGAAGTACGACAGTGAACGGGGCGCTGAAACCGCCACCGCCATTCCCAAGAAGCACCTCAGAATTGTTAGTGCTCACGTTGCCAAGGAAAACGTCGGCGTTGCCGTCGTTGTTGAAATCCGCTATCACCAGCGGCTGCGAATGCGAGGCAGGATAGTCGGTAGGCGGACCGAAACCGCCCGCGCCGTCGCCCAACAGTACCGCGAGGAATGTGGCGTTGAAGGAGGGTGCATGACTGACCGCCAGGTCAGCCTTTCCATCATGATTGAAATCGGCTACTCCGACAGCCCCTGGTCCTTGAACCGACGTCACCAGCACGACCGTCGGTGGCCCCGCCGCGGTCCCCAAGATTACCGAGATTGTGTTGGAGTGTGGGACAACCAGGTCGATTCTGCCGTCGCCGTTAAAGTCGCCCGAGGCAATTATTCCCGCACCAGAACCTGCGGCTTCTATATTAATCCCAGCATAGAAACTTGCCGTGCTGCACTGCGCATTTAGCTGTACGGGTTTGGCGAACAGGCAGGCCGCACCGATGAGCAAACAGATCAGCCCGCTTCTTCTGGGAAGATGATCCACTACCTTCTCCTGCCGATCAGTACCCTGAATGTTACTACAGTCCCACGAGTACTATCTAGAAACTTGGCCCTGGTAATTCGCAGGTGTCGCCGAACTTCCAACCCAGATTGTTGGCCCAGCTCTGCCAGCGAGGCTCATTACTAGCAAGAGGGCCGGCGATTTCACTTCGCGTCGACCTTTGCCAAGCCCTCCAAATGCTTCCTCGCCTCTGTTGCTTCCGGACTGTTGGGATAACGCTTAACAATTTCGCGCCAGGCGGCGCCATCCTAAGAAAACGTTTTCGTCGCGCGATCGAAAAGGAACGCGATGCCTTCGCGATTGTAAGGATCCATGCCCTGACAAAATAAGTTAGTCGCAAAGTGAAACACTCGTCACGGTCCGAATCGATTGCGGTATTCCTGCGAGGTGGCAAAGCCCGTGACCATGCTGCGTGGGTTGTTATTTAGATCCAGGTCGGCAATCCATTGCAAATAGAATCCGTCCGGCTGTCTTCGCAGATATCCAAAGTATTCCATCACTGCGTACGCCTGGTGGTTGTACTTGTTAGAGACTTCAGTGCTCTCCACAATCTGGCGCAACACCTGCGCCCGGGTCAGCGTCGCGCCATTCAAGCCATTAATCATCGCCGTCCGCGTCGCCGCCGGCAACGTCACCGCCGCCGTGGTCAAGAGCGTGTCCACGTATTGCTGGTTCGTGAGCGCGTTGTAAGTGTTCACAAACGCTGTGCGCGCCATGAATGCGTTAATGAACGCAACCTTCGCAGCTTCCAACTGAGTAGCGTCCAGAAAGCCGCTGACGCTCGCTAGGTCCGGCACGAACTCGGAGTAGTCAGGCTTTCTGCCAAACGCGACCGGATAGAACCGATAGACGAAGTAACCGCGGTCCTGAAACTCTGCCGATTGAAAGAACAGTTGCGAGACGTGGATGCGATCACATTGAGTCGTGTCGCCGCTACAGTTATTGATCGTGTTCACCCAGCCGGCCAGACCCGGCGGGTCAGGCTCGCGCCCCAGAAAGTCTATGTACTGCTGGCGCACAAAGAAGTTCGTGTTGTCGATCGGATTCGTCCCATTGCTGCTGTCGTTGTCGATGATCGTGACCGTCGCCGTCGATTGCGCGCCCAGCGCAGTCCCCCTCGGAGTGTTGAGACCGATGGTGAAGGTCTCGTTACCTTCGGCGTAAGCATCATCAACGATAGCTACCGAGAAGGATTTGGAAACTTCACCGGCGGCAAACGACATCGTGCCGAGCGTGTTGATGTAATCGCAGCGAGGAGAGGCGATATGGATGATGATGTCGCAATTCAGCAAGCCCCCGCTGTCGTTGGTCGCATAGTTGACCGCAGCGCTGCTGGTCGTATCCCCACTGCGTGTGAGTGTGATGATCACCCGCCCATCGCCTTCGTTGACGGTGTAGGAAGATGAACTGAATTGGATCGTCATCGGTGTGGGAGTTGGCGTCGGTGCTGGAGTCGGCGTAGGTGTCGGCGTTGGTTGTGTTGATTGATAAGCGACCAGCAAAGTGGAAGCCGGTACGACCACCAGCCCGTCACCGGCGCCGAGTCCGGTGTGCGGCCGGGTGACGAGCGACTCGGTCGTCTGAACGACCGCACCAAGGTTCCCGGTCCAGACGTTCGCACCCGTACTCCCGTCGAGAGCGTAGACCTTTCCACTGCGAGAACCAATGTATACGTAGCCGTTATCTACGATTGGCGCGGAAGTGAGGGTGCCATCGCCCGTGAAGGACCACCGGACTGCCCCAGAGTAGGCATCGCGCGCTTTTAGAATGGATCCGGTGAGGAAGAAACCCGTGGAGCCGCTGAATGCCGGAGGTGGACCTGCCGGGAAAGCCCCTAGCACCGCACCAGTGGGGGCGTGGAACATCCGCTTGTCTGTCAAAGAATCACCCTCATACAAACGCCCGCCGAAGAGGACTGGTGTACTTCCTCCGCCGCCCGAGCACCCGTCGGAATGTTGCCAGATCAGAGATCCGTCCTGAGGCGAAAAATCGTAAACGTCGCAAGCAAACGCGACAAATACTCCCGTTGAGGTTACGGCTGGAGAGCTGTCGTTGCCACTAAAAAGCAATTCGGTCCAATTCACAGTGCCATCCTGCTCGTCAACCGCGTACACTGTCGTGCCCGTACCGGCCCCGACCACGTACACCACGCCACCTGATGCGGTTGGCGGTGAGTTGAACGAGTATTGCCCTGGGAGCTGCTTCGACCATAGCAGCGCTCCTGACGCTGCGTCGAAAGCGCTAAGCACGCCGTTGTTGTTCACAGCGAAGACGCGTCCAGCGTCGTAGGCGGCGTTCGACCAGGGATATGTTCCACTTAGATCGACTGGTCCCCACAACGTGGCGCCATTTGCCTCGTCGAGGGCATATAGTTTTGCTGCATAAGAAGGGTTGTTGTACGCAACCGTGACGAAGATCCGGCCGTTAACGATGAGTGGATACGAGATCTGACCGCCCAAATCTCGGGACCACCGCTGCGTTAAAGGTGGCGTAATGTTGTCGAACTGCGCCCCGCTATGGGTGGCGTCGATTTGATAGGCCACTGCGGTCCCCTTAGTCGGCGGGGGGGTTGGTGTTGCCGTGGGAGTCGGCGCCGGGCAGAAACTGCTCGTCGACATTACCTGGAACGTGTAACTGCCGCCCAGTTCCGCCGTGCCGTTGACGGAGAAGACGACAATCGCAAAGCTGGTGTTGCCTGGAACCTTGAACTGAAACGACTGAATGAGTGGTGAAGGGGTGCCACTGCTAAGACCGGGATCACCGAGGTAACGGGATGCATTGGTGATGTCAGTCGCGACAAACGGCGCCAGGAAAGCAGCGATTTGATAGTTCGCATTGGACTGAGAATTTACAGTCAACGCCGCTGATACACAGACTGGCGAGGGCGACGAGTTCGTTAGAGTATAAGCGTCGAATGGAAACGAGCCGGAACCAGTATTCCCGGGGAAGGAATTCGTGTTGCAAGTGCCCTGCGCGGAGCCTCGGTACAATCGCGTTGTCATCGTACCGGCGGTGGCGGGCGCCGGCGGGCTGCCGAGGTTCCCTGTAAAACCGCAACTACCGTTGGGTGTCGGTGTAGGAGTCGGTGTAGACGTCAAATCGAATGTATAGGCCGCGCCAGTGTTTGAGTTCTTACCCACAGCACCGACCACTACGGTGTCGCCATCGATCCCTACCGACGAACCAAATTGGTCATGCGCCACCGTATCACTCGCGGTGAGTTTCTGCACCTCTCCCCACGCTTCAACGCCATTCTGATTGCGCTCGAAGATGTAGGCCGCACCACCAGCAGTGAGGAGATTTAGGGCCCAGGCTCCGACCACCAATGTGTCTCCATCGATCGCTACCGAAATACCGAATTCGTCAGATTTCGCCGCATCACTCGCAGTCAGTTCCTGCACCTGTCCCCAGCTTTCAACTCCATTCTGATTGCGCTCGAAGATATAGACCGCACCACTAGTGCCTCGGTTCCCATAAATAGCTCCGACCGCCACCGTGTCGATATTGATCGCTACCGAGACACCGAATTGGTCGCCTCCTATCCCATCACTCGCGGTGAGTTTCTTCACCAGTCCCCAGTTCTGAGTTCCACCCTGATTGCGTTCAAAGATGTAGGCCGCACCAGGCAGCTTGCCGTAAGCTCCGACCACCACTGTGTCAACGTTGATCGATGCCGAGTAACCAAAATAGGAATAGTTTGCCGCGGTATCACTGATCAATCTTTTCACCTGTCCCCAGTTCTCAGCCCCACCCTGATTGCGCTCAAAGATGTACGCCGCGCCTGCGACCACGGTCGCGCCACCGTCGAAGTTCTTGCCGTAAGCTCCGACCACCACTGTGTCGACGTTGATCGATACCGACGAGCCGAAATTGTCACCTCCTGCCGCATCACTGGCGGTGAGTTTCTTCACCTGTCCCCAGTTCTCAGCTCCACCCAGATTGCGCTTGAAGATATAGGCCGCGCCAGTGTAGGAGTCTTTAGCCAAAGCACCGACCACTACAGTGTCGCCGTCGATTGCTACCGACCAACCGAACCGGTCATTTGCAGCCGCATCACTGGCGGTGAGTTTCTTCACCTGTCCCCAGTTCCCAGCTCCACCCTGATTGCGCTCGAAAATATATGCCGCGCCTTTTGATTGTGGGACGAATATTGGGGGCACTCCTGGTTGCCAGTCCTTGCCGTAAGCTCCGACCACCACTGTGTCGCCGTTGGTCGCTACCGAGTAACCGAATCGGTCATTTGCCGCCGCATCACTCGCCGTTAATTTCTTAGTCTGAGTGAAAAGTGGATCGATCCGAAGTGGGTAAACTGCCTCTGCGTCATCTATCAAGAGCGATATCTGTTTTCTGTCAGCCCGGAAGCGGGTTTGTAATTGTCGGCCCGACGCATCGGTAGCCATCAGATGGTCATAGCGCAGCCAATGCTCGCCATTGCCGCCGATCAGTTCTAACGCCTTTCCCGAATCCACCAGCGCCGGTCTGACTTCACCCGTAACCGTCAGGCGCAATCGCAGTGGCGTTCCCTCGTGCCTTTTCCCGGGCGGCGCCGCCAGGGTAAAGCCCTGCTCGAGGCCATCTTTTCGGTTTTGATACCACTCGACGATCTCATCCGAACCGCCTTGGTCGGTGTTTGTGGAATTGGATTGCGTAGCGAGTCGTCGGCCAATCTCGATGCGATTGCCATCGACGCGCATCGTTCCCACTCCGGCAGTCAACATTCGGCGACCATAACCGTAACTCCGCAGCCTTAACCGCGCCTGTAACGTCGTCCTGCGCTTATTGGTGAGTGGCTGCAAGACTACGTCGCGTCCATTGAAACGAGCCCTCAGCTTCTGGGCCGGATTTGTTGCTTCGTAAATCTCCGCCGCATTGTTCTTTCGTAGTCCTGATCGCAACGCATTCGGCTTTTGGGCTTGCGGCTGCTGGTCGATCTGGTACTGTGCCGCCTCGATCAAATTCTGCAGTCGAACATAAAGGCCGTGCTCTTTCAGATAATCACTGGCTGGCTCGCCTTGCAGGCTGGGCAGCGGTTGGGTGGATTGCGCCTGTGAGGCTTTGACTGAATTATCCGAGGCCAGGCGTTTGGTCAGCTTTGGAACTTTGGTGGCTGGGCTGTTTGCCTGAGAGCCGTGCCGACTAATGATTAATGGCAGCGCAAGGGCGACTAGAGCGAAGAGCGCCAGGGAGACGATTGTGCGAGAGCGCATTCGACGGAATCTCCTTATTGCAACGAATCCGCAAGCCGTCTTGTCTCAAAGTTACAACTAAGCCGCAAGCAGCAGCAACTCCTCCTGCCCATCCCCTACTTCCTCGTCACCCTCATCTTGCCGGAAGCATTGCGCCCCCTCGCCCGTAGTAATCAGAAGACCATCTATCACGTGCTGTTTCGCGCCGCCTCAAAGGGTAAGTATTCGGGAAACTTCCGCAGCGTTGTTTTCTGAGATTCCCATTCACTCAATTGTAGCTAATTCTTTCGCCCAACGTCAGAGTTGACGCGGCGGCGCGAATCAAAGAGCCGTCCGCTGCACCAGGCTAGTTGAGAAAAGATCTACTTGCCTACCATCAGAATCGAAAACGAACCCGCCACCATCGGACCACTCTCAAGCTTTTGTGAGGCGAGGCGTAGTCTATTTCGCCTTCACATTGCCCAGCGCCTCCAAATGTTTCCGTGCTTCCACGGCTTCCGGGCTGTTCGGATAGCGCTTCAGAATCTCCCGCCAGGCTACCCCGTCGTAACTAAACTTTTTCGTAGTGCGATCGAAAAGAAACGTGATGCCTTCGCGATTGTAGCGACCGAGCCCGTTGTAGTTCAGATAGTAGCTGAACTCAGGCAGTTCGTTCCGGCCAAACCGCAGCGTTCACTTCTGCATCAGAAGCGATCAATGGTTGATTCAACCAACAGCTTGGCCACCTCCGCGGGTGTTACGCAGGTTCCCTGGCTTCCAGTTGTTCTGCTAGTCGACTCAACGCGTCCCAGGTTTCAGCCTTGAACTTGATCAGGCGCTCAACGGTTGGCTCAGAAGATGCGGATTCACCGTTCTGAGACTGACGCGATCGCTCGAATCGATCCTTCAGTTGCAACAAATCGAGAGGGCCGGAAACCATCGCTCCCGACTCAATAACGACATCAGGTCTCAATAGGTCTTTCAGGTGATCGGTTTGCGTTTCCATCGGCGATGTTCACTCCTTAAAGCGAGTAAATCCATAAGACTAATCCTGCACGATTCGAGTACCGATGACGTTAGGCCAACAGAGACACGACCTTGCCAGGCTGATTGGCAATCACGGCAAATAATCCAGTGATGTCACGGCCGAGTACGCTGATATCGAGTGCTTCCAAGTTTGTGACGGCAGCGAACTGGCCGCGGAAGATGACTTTGCCACCCGACCTCATCTGCATTGGGGCAATCAATTCGCATAGTCAGACCGTCCAGTCGATTACGCTAAGGCCGTCAATTTGCTGAAAGTCATTGTCTCGTGTTACCAGCGCTGCACCCTCAGCCATGGCGGTCGCTGCGAGCCAAAGGTCATTTTCATCGAGGTTAAGTCCCTTGCCTTGGGACGCGATCTTTGCGTTCGCGTAATGATCTCCCGCAACTTCGGGAATGACTTCGCAGGGAACGGTCGCAAAGAGCTTGTCCGCCTTCAACTTCAGATCCGTCCGGCGCTTTCCCAGCGGGAGCCGCGCAATACCATAGAGAATCTCGCCCCGGACGACAGGGCAAATAATTATGGAATCCTGATCGGAGAGCGCCGCCATGCGGGCCTCGACAGTCGGATGCTCACGCATCAAGTCACTAAAAGCGTTTGTATCTAAGAGGAAGATCACCGCAAGTTCCAAGTCTATCTGTCAAACTCCGGCTCCCATTTCATCGGCAGCCTGCCTGCGACTATTGATTCCTCTAAGGCGTCAACATCCAGTGAAGTAACGTGAGGCGCCTCGCACATCACTCGACGAACCACGCGGGGTGAACCATTGCGAGGCGAGGACAATTGCTGGCGAAGCTTTGTGGCCACCCACTCGGCCGGTCGCTGGCCCGCTGGTTCCGCCGCCTTTTCAATCGCCCGATATTCATCGTCAGATAGCTCTAATGTTAGCCTTTGACTCATACTGTCCACCTCCAATAAGGCGAGTCTAGCATAAGGACATCGCTTCGTGATCTTCCAGCTAAGCGGCGCACCTACTTCGCCGTCTTGTTCGCCAGCGCATCGAGATGTTTCCTTGCTTCGGCTGCTTCCGGGCTATTGGGATAACGCTTCAAGATCTCGCGCCAGGCGGCGCCGTTGTACGAAAACTTTTTCGTCGTCCGGTCGAAAAGAAACGTTATGCCTTCGCGGTTGTAGCGATCGAGGCCATTGTAGTTCAGATAGTAACTAAACTCAGGCACGCCGATGGGCGGCAATTCGTTCTTCGCAAAGCGACGCCCCGCATCGCGCGTGAGCTTCTCGGCCACGTCTTCAGCCTCGCCCGCGTACATCGCCAGCACCTTCGGGCGCAAGAGCGATTGCGGAAACGCGTCGAGAAAGGTTTTGGCCCGCACGATGCGATCAAAGTCGTCTGAATTTTCGATGAGCGTCAATAAGCGCCGATCATCGCCTGCGCGCCACGGCACGACGACGGCGTCGCTTTGCACCCATCCCAAAGTTCTGCTGCTGAGCGCGACGCGATAAAACTTCAAACCGTCAGCGGTCATTTTTTCTCCGCGAATCGAAACCAAGTGACCACGACTCAATCGCTCTAATAGCTTGGCGGTGAGATCAGGTGCAGCTCGTAAGGCGGACAGTCTTTCATCAATCACGACTGCAATGCGCCCACCGGGTGGCACGCGTTTCTTTGCGAAAACTCGCGTTTGCGGCGCAACGAAAAAGAGCAACAGCACCAAGGTTGCAGTTGTCGTGAGTAGTCTTCCGAGTCCATACGAAGCCGAATGGGAGGCGCAGCCTCCCAAAAACTCTAGTGGCCGTCGCCCGGTAAGGCAGAGCCTTACCGCACATCGGCGCGGCTGAGCCGCGAATGCAGGTTTTCGGCTAATGCGAAATGGCAGAGCCGCGCAAGCGTGTTGAGTTGTACAAATAAACTTGGCGATCAAAGACTTGGATGATCTGTGGGACATGGGACATTCACTCCTTTGCAAAGTGAGGTTGCGAAGGCTGAACTTGCGGGAGCGCGAGTCGAAAACCAAAGTATCAAGGAGAATGCAGACAGGATGTCTGCGCTCCCGGCTAACGAATCGCGCGGCGGCGAGTTGGGCCAGCAACCGTGGGATTAATCTTCATGCGAGCTTCAGCAGCGGCAAGGCGTCGCTGGACTCCCGCATGGTGAAAGTGACAGATGGCAACCGCGAGTGCATCTGCGGCGTCGTGTGGTTCAGGAATTGACGTAAGTGAAAGGAGCACTCGGACCATCTCTTGTACCTGTTGCTTTTCAGCGTTGCCGTAACCTGCGACGGTCTGCTTGATCAGTCGCGGCGAGTATTCAGCGATTTCCAACGCGGCGCTTTCGGCGGCGAGCAACGCGACGCCGCGCACCTGACCTAATTTGAGAATGACCTTCGGATTGTTCGCGTAAAAGGCGTCTTCGATTGCGCAAGCGTCGGGCTTCAGCCTTGCGATTACCTCTTCGAGACCTCGACTGATTTTCAAGAGTCGTGAAGAAAAACTCGCCGAGGTCTTTAGCTTGACGGCGCCGAACTCGATCAAGCGATACTTGCGACCATCGCTATCGCCTTCAACGACGCCCCAGCCGGTCGTTTCACTGCCAGGATCGATTCCTAAGACGCGCACGGCGCGGAATTTATCACAAGGCCCGGCGCATTGTCACCAGCAACGGGAAGTTTGCTCGTCGGCGCAGGCAAAGATCCCTGCGAACCGCACGCAGGATGCGTGCGCTCCTCAGGCTGCGGCCATGTCGGCTTCGCTGATATCAAAGTTAGCGTGAACTTTCTGCACGTCGTCGTGATCTTCGAGCGCCTCCATCAGGCGCAGCATCTGCTGGGCATTGCCGCCTTCGAGCTTGATGTAGTTCTGCGGCACCATGGAAATTTCGGCAACTTGCGGCTCAATTCCTGCGGACTTAATTGCGGAAGTAACTGCATCAAAGGTTTCCGGCGAAGTGATGATTTCGAAATTGTCTTCATCTTCACGCAAATCGTCAGCACCCGCTTCGATCACGATGTCGAACAATTCATCTTCGGGCTTTGCGGATTTCGGAACGACGAGGTAACCCTTCTTATCAAACATCCAGGCCACGGCGCCAGCGGCAGCAAGATTACCGCCATTCTTTGAAAATGTGTGACGGATCTCGGCGACGGTGCGGTTGCGGTTGTCGGTTACTGATTCAATCAGCAAGGCCACGCCGCCCGGACCGTATCCCTCGTAAGTGATCTCGTCATAGTGAACGCCTTCTTCCGCACCGGTCCCGCGACGAACAGCACGATCGATCGTGTCGTTCGGCATGTTGCCGGACTTGGCGTCGAGAATCGCTTTGCGCAGACGCGCGTTGGCATCAGGATCGCCGCCGCCGGTGCGCGCTGCAACCGTGATTTCCTTGATGAACTTGGTGAAGAGCTTCCCGCGCTTGGCGTCGGTCGCGCCCTTCTTATGCTTGATCGAATGCCACTTCGAATGTCCGGACATTGAGACGAATGATCCTTAGAATAGAATTGGGTTTGAGCGCAAAATATATCACACGTGAGTCAGAACCGCCTGCGGTAGCGGGCGGGCGAGTATTTCTTCAGCGCCGGCGACAAATCAAAGACCTGCCCGCCCGCTACCGCAGGCGGTTTCGGACTCACTTCAACTT